>WNGE01002967.1_pt1 | contig 26059 bp, 16 predicted proteins | sample 5400651 | NCBI WGS metagenome assembly WNGE01 (sample SAMN13153370, study PRJNA577476) | soil metagenome | isolation source: 60 cm soil or saprolite under grassland replicate 2 | place: USA:California | collected 2016-06-15 | reverse complement strand
AGTTCCTCGGCAAGGGCCCGATGGCTGAGTTCTCGATTGTCACCATCCGTTTCGACATCGAATACCTCTTGTCTTCCCAGTGGAACGGTCTTGAACGAAGGAAAGCGGTAGCTCGGCAATTTCTCGTATGCGTCTCTTATAAGCTTTCGCAACCCATCCCTAAGGCCGGGATCGGTAGTCAGGCGTAAAGCAGTTTGGGCTATGCGGCGACCTTGTTCTGTTTGGCCCGCAGTTAACGCATTTTCAGCGTCAGTTCGAAGCGCGCGCGCTCGTCCCTCAAGCAAGGTCCGACTATTATTGTCTCTGCTGAGCGCCAGTAAACGCTGGGTCGCCCGCTGTCCGTAGTATTCGTTGCGTCCGTCGGAAAGTAAGAGATATTCAGCAACAGCGTCTTCGGTTCGTCCCAAGTGCTCGAGCGCGTATGCACGCAAGAAGGTTATTTCCGCGAGGGTGGTCCCGCCGGGTACCCTGTTGCCGCCAAGATCGGAAACTTGCCTGAGTTCGTTTATATCAGCAACAACCGTCTGCCATGAACCTTGCGCCAGGTGAATTCTCGTTTGAGCGAAAAGAGCTAACCCGTCGCCTACTTGTCCCTTAAACCTGGTTCTTGTTTGCTTCACCCAGTCCAAAGCTTCCTGGTAACGGCCGGCTTCGTGCAGGACGTCAATGATGTTCAGGTAGGGTCGTTCTGGATTTGGCGCATTCGGAAAGTGTTCGATGAAACGCCGGTAAGCGGCCACTGCGTCATCCGTTCTTTTCAGGCGATTGTAGGTTCCAGCGGAGAAACTAAGCGCATCTCGGGCGTTCATGCTGTCGGGAAAACGTTCGAAAACCTGCTGAAAATATTTGAGAGCGTCATCATATTTTAATTGGAGGTAGAATCCCCGACCAATTTGGTAAAGCACATTTGCCAGCGCTGGACTTTGCGAGTATCGCTCCGCAACGGCGAGATAGTGACGACGGGCTGCCTCAAAGTCGCGGTTAAACTGATAGACCGAAGCGCGCAGAAGATGTTCAGATTCTGGTAACGCTGGTTTTGTTACCGATGGATTGTCATTAACGGCGTCGAGCGCATCGAGTCCGCGTACCGCTGCCAGTGCAAAGTCGTCGGGCCGGGATGCGTCAGGCATCTGCGCTACGAGCCTAGTGAAGAATGCGCGTGCCTCGTCTCGTTGCCCCGCGGCCAACAACGATTGCGCAATCAGGACCAGAGCCTCACGTGAGTCGGACTTGTTTTTCGATTCTGCGAGGGGACGAAGAGCAGCAACTGCCGCAAGGAAGTCTTTGCTTTCGAAGAAACTTTGGCCCAGTCTCAGGATTGCGGCCTCGCGCAGCAGGCTTTTAGGCGCGATGGCAACCAACTGACGTAGCCTTTCGCGTTCGAGCGTTAAGTCCCCCGTTGATCGAGCTATTCGAGCCAGGTGCCATAGAGCATACTGAGAAAGCAATGAATTGCGGGCCACGACTGCCTGGTAGTTCGCCGAAGCTTCTGCTGTCTCGCCTGTTTTCTCGTGAAGCCGAGCGGAGAGATAGTCGTAGTTGTTAGCAGCGAAGTGCACGGGGCTTAAACCTCGTAATGAGTTAAGCTCTGTTAACGCCATTTTTAGATCGCCGGAGGCCAGCGTCAGCTTGAGGCGTTCGTATCGTTGCTGCGGAGTTTGTGAATTTATTGGTGAGGCAAGAAGGAGCGTACCAAAGATTACCCAAGCAACGTTGACGAGTTTGGCTTTATAGGACACGGTATGGAATTATCGTCTACGGTGGGGAATTTCCCAAACCAGGCCGACTAATAGTAAAGGCAATAGTATGGCTCCTGAAGAAAACAGCACCTCTACTATTTCTCGCCGAGCAGCAGTGCTTGATGGCGCCGGCCTGGCCGCTGAAATCAAGCGAGAAGTTGCCGCAGATGTCGTTCAGTTTTGTCAGACCAACAAGCGGAGACCGTGCCTGGCTGCGGTGCGAGTTGGCGATGATCCGGCGTCAGAGGTCTACGTCAGGAATAAGATTCGAGCCTGCGAGGAAGTCGGAATTGCTTCAGAGCACCACGCACTTTCTGCTTCGATAAACGCGACTGAGTTGCTCGACCTGGTAAGCTCTCTTAACGCACGCGATGAAGTGGATGGAATTTTGGTGCAGATGCCGCTGCCTGGAGGAATCGACGAGGCTCAGGTCATTGAAACAGTGAATCCAACGAAAGATGTAGATGGTTTTCATCCGTTGAACGTTGGACGGTTGGCAATGGGCCGGCCAACCTTTGTGCCGTGCACCCCTGCAGGGGTCCTCGAACTCCTAATGCGCAACAAGATTCCAATCAGGGGAGCGAGCGCCTGCGTTGTGGGCCGCAGCCAGATCGTGGGCCATCCAACGGCCGAGCTGCTCCTGCAGCATGATGCCACGGTGACGATTTGCCATTCTCGGACGCAGGATCTTAAATCGGTAACGAGGCAGGCTGACATACTCGTGGTAGCAATCGGTCGCGCAGGCTTCATTGGAAAAGACCACATCAAACCAGGTGCGACGGTAATCGACGTGGGAATGAATAAGGTTACGGACGGAGCTCTGGCGCGTGAACTCTTCGGTGATCAGGCACAGCGGAGACTGGAAATAATAAAAAAACGGGGCTACACATTAGTAGGTGATGTGCATCCGGCCGAAGCTGACCAGATTGCCGGCTGGCGCTCTCCGGTGCCGGGGGGCGTTGGTTTGCTGACAGTGGCAATGCTGATGCGTAACACACTGAAGGCCGCTCGGATGAGACTGAGATGAAACATTGCCAATTGCCGATTGCCGATTGCCAATTCCGAGCAGAAGCCACTTATTAGGGTGCTACTCGCCAACAGCACCATCGGCAGTTGGCAATTAGCAATCGGCAATGACTATGCTGCGTGTCGGCTTGACAGGATCGATTGGAGTGGGGAAATCATACGTCGCCGGTGTCCTGGGTGAACTCGGATGCTATATCTTGGATGCAGACCAAACCGCGCGCGAGGTGGTGGCACCTGGATCCCCCGGGCTCTCGGCGGTTGTCGCCGCTTTTGGCAGAGAGATTTTGCTGAGCGACGGAGCCCTTGATCGGCAACTACTCGGCTCTTTGGTTTTCGCCGATGAAAAGAAACGAGAACTCTTAAACTCAATACTGCACCCTCATATTATTGCGAAGCAGGACGAGCAGTTGCGGGAATGGGAGACCGAGAATGCGGATGGCATCGCCGTAGTCGATGCGGCCTTGATGATCGAGTCTGGCAGCTACAAACGCTTTGACAAATTAGTTGTTGTGCATTGCCGGCCGGAAATACAGTTGAAACGCGTAATGAATAGGAACGGGCTGTCGCGCGAGGAAGCCCAGAAGAGGATCGAGGCCCAGATGCCGCAAACAGCCAAACAGCGGTTTGCAGATTACCTTATCGATACCTCAGAGGGATTTGAAACCACCCGCAAGCGCACGGTGCAGGTGTATGAAGAACTGCGGCGCAATAGTAAAATACAAACGTGAGGTTTTAATGAGTTTTTCCTGTTTCCGATAAGCGTGAAAGGATTTCCCGACATCCGACGAAGAAGATACCAAGCATTAGTGATTGGCGCCCTGCTTGTGGCCTTGGCGTTTACCCACGCCGGCTGCTTCATTGATGAGTCGTACGAGACTTACTACGGGCGGAACGTGGTTCCACGGTCGCAAGATTTTCGTTGGATAGATGGTGGCTTACCGCAAACGTTCGATCCCGCATTCGCCGCCGCGCCGCCCGATACCGACCTGGTTAGAGCAATCTTTGAAGGCCTGACTGACTACGATCCCCGCAAGCTCACTCCCTTGCCGGCGGTTGCAACGCGCTGGGAGTCATCGGACGAGGGTCGTATTTGGACATTCTATCTACGGGCAGACGCTCGCTGGTCCAATGGCGAGGCAGTTACTGCGAAGGATTTTGTTGATTCGTGGCAGCGCACTATGAAAATTGGCGACCTTGCTCCACATACTGATTTGCTGAGCAATATAGTCGGAGCCCAAAGGATCGCTGGTTCCTCACGCAGGTCCGCGGCTGTGGTCGGCGGCATTAAGCCGCAGAGAAATCCGGAAACATCAACTCCTCCCGAGGCTGAGCGACTGGGCGCTGAGGCAATTAGCGATCGGGTGTTGCGAGTCCACTTGCAACGGCCGGATATGAATTTCCCCGCGCTCGTAGCACATCCGGTGTTTCGTCCGGTAAAACTGAATGAGGAGGCATCGATGCAGAGAATCGGTCCACCAGGCCTCGTTTCGAACGGTGCTTTCCTCCTTTCAAATAATGATGTCGGCCGAGTACTGTTGGAACGCGCCGATAACTACTGGGGCAAAAACGACGTCAAGCTTCAGACCGTCGAGTTTGTTGGGGCAGAGAATGCCGAGGCGGCATTGGCGGCTTATCGCGCGGGTGAAGTTGATGCGGTAACAAACTCTGCTTTTGAACCATTGGCCTTAAAACTGCTGGCACCATACAAAGACTTTAGGCGACAAACCTACGGCGCACTCACTTATTATAGTTTCAATGCCTCGCGGACGCCGTTTGACGATGTGCGCGTGCGTGAAGCGCTGGCCATTGCCATTGATCGGGATCGCCTCAGCCAGGATGAGATGGGCGGAGCGACAGAACCGGCAAAAAGGTTTCTGCCGGAGATAATGTCCGGCTCGCAGAAACCAGTTGTCACGAAATCGGAGCTGCTTGATAAAGATGAGGAACGGGCGAGGAAATTATTGGCCGAAGCTGGTTACCCTGAGGGAAAGGGATTTCCAAAAATACGACTACTGATAAATAGAAACGAGCAGCAACGCCAGGTTGCGCAGGCGATTGCTTCGATGTGGCGAGCTCTCCTGAATATTGAAACCGAAGTGGTAATAAAGAACTGGAATGAATATGAAGCTGCTATTGAGGCAGGTGACTACGATGTCGTGCGGCGCGGGATGGTCATGCAGACGGCCGATGAGTTCACCAATATCAGCATGCTGTTCAAGCACGAACTCCAGACCGCGGACTTTACTGGAGGTGGTCCTTCGCCTCTGCGTTCCCCGGCTGAGCTGTCGTTAGGCGCAGGACCGATCGAGAGGAGAATATCCACTCCACCCGAGATAGAGTCAGAAGCTGTTGCACTGAATGAGTTAAGGGCCATGCCACTCTATTTCGCATCCTCCTACGCACTCGTCAAACCATACGTGGTCGGTTTTGACTCAAATGTTCTGGATGCTCCGTCTTTGAAGCAGGTGCGCATTGATACAAACTGGGCGGAGCAGAAAGGTAGTAGCGAAAAGTGATGGCTTTGGGAAGGGAACACTCCTCGATGCTTCACCTGCTCGTGGCCCAAATTCTGGGCCGAATCTTGGCAGCGTCATATTTCGAGGTCCATAAAAGACGATCCACGAAATGACACGAACCAACACGAATACTTAGTGAGATTTCGTGTAATTTAGTGGATCGTCTTGCCTGAGTCTCCGCAATGAGGCATGTAGAATACTGAAAACGTGACACTACTCGAATCTTTAACATGTTGCCCAGAGAATCCTCGCATGCTAACGTGAACAGCGCGCCGCGGAATTGCTCCACTTCCCATCGCCCGAATAGTGTGATGCTGCGTGGGTTTAGGTCCTGGTCTTGCACACACGCCAAAGGAGATCCAGATGGACCGGATCTGTTGGAAACATGCGACCGCGGGAATTGGGCTGGCAATATTCTGTTTCATAGCAATATCGTGCCGTGCGGCTGCCTCAAATGAAGAGTTCTTTGGCACGACAGCTCCACCCGAGCGCTGGGATGTCAACAATGACTCTTCTGAGTTTGTTTTCCACCTGCGAAAGAATGCCCGTTGGTCCAATGGTGATCCAATCACAGCGGAGGACTTTATTTTCAGCGTTCGACGCGCACTCTCGCCCGAGCTCGCCGCTCGCAGTGCTTACCTTGCCTACTACATAAAATATTCCCAGGCCTACAACGAAGGGGCCGTTTTCGTTAAAGACGCGCAAACCAACCAATTCCTGCTTGAGAAGGATGTTGCCGCGGTAGCGCAGGAAGGTCCGTTAGTGCTCAGTGAAAAGCCGCTGGGCTCCGGCGATTCGGAATACCAGCCGACGGCTGCGGAACCAAAGCCGGATCCGGATACCCCCTTCCATCAATTCATGCATTCGCCGGCGAGATTAACTTTACCCGGGTCCGAAAAGGCCCGAGCCAAGTTGCTTGCGGCGGATCCCAGGCTGCAGGCTGCTGTCGAAGGCAAACAGTTTGTCCCTGTAAAGGCTGAGGATATCGGGGTTGAAGCTGTCGACAATTACACCGTCCGCATTTCGCTATCGCAACCGGCACCTTACTTTATCGGACTCCTTGGATATCAGTTGTTCCGTTTGACCCCACGCAAGATTATTGAAAAGTACGGGAGCCAATGGACTAATCCTGCGCACATCGTCACCTCTGGTGCGTTTAAGGTGAAGTCGTGGCTGCCCTATAGCGAGCTGGTTGTCGAACGTAATCCCATGTACTGGGACGCGTCCCACGTTCGGCTCGAGGAAATCCATTTTTATACGTCAATTGATAACCCAACCAGCATGAACCTGTACAAGGTGGGCGAGGCTGACGCTGTTTTAAATCACACAGTACCAAATGCCTGGCTCGATGTGGTCCGCCCAAAGAAGGACTACATGGACAAAGCGGAAGCAGCGATCGCCTACATTCTCATGAATGTCACCAAGCCGCCGATGAATGACCTCCGTGTGCGCCGCGCGTTCAATATGGCAATTGACAAAGTCAATTATGCGAAGTCCAGAATAGTTACCAAGCCGCTGGTGGCTTTCACGCCGGAAGGGATTTTTCCTGGCTATCCCCAGCCAAAGGGCGACGGATTTGATCCCGAGCAGGCCAGGAAGTTGCTGGCAGAGGCCGGTTACCCGGTGACAAACAAAGCCGGCGGAGGTTATGAATGCAAGGGCTTTCCTGTCGAGCAGGTCGAATTTGTTTTCAACACCTTATCATCGAATAAGACGATGGCAGAATTCATGCAGGCCCAGTGGAAGCAGACCCTGGGAATTACTGTGCCTCTAAGGAGCATGGAATTTAAGACATTCATGAACGTTAGATCCAAACTTGAATACAAGGGCTTTGCAATTGGCGGTTGGGGTGCTGATTACATGGATCCGTTTACGTTTCTTGGCCTTTTCTCGACTGCGGGTGGCGATAACGGCAGTGGCTGGTTTGATCAAAAATACGTAGATCTGCTCGATCAGGCGAATCGGACCGTCGACAAACAGAAGCGTTATGAGTTGCTCGCGAGGGCAGAGAAATATATGTTGGATGCTCAACCTGTTATTCCAATTGAGACTCCCTCAGTTAACTGGATGAAGAAGCCTTACGTAAAAGGGTTATACCCGAATGCAGCGTCACTGTTTCCATGGAAGTTTGTCTATATCGAGCGCGATCCTGCGAAGTGGGATTACGGAGTTCCGAAGCTAACTGAATAGGACTTGATTGATAGCGACGAGACAGGCGTCCTAAAATGCTTCGCTTCATCATCCGACGGCTAATAATTACGATCCCGACAATTCTGGTCGTAATCACCATTACGTGGGGTTTGATCAGGCTTGCCCCGGGAAACTTCTACACCGGCGAAAAGAGAATTCCTGCTGCAATCGAAAAAAACATTCGCGAAAAGTATGGGCTCGACAAACCCTGGTATGAACAGTACCTGCGCACGATGCGCCATATCCTCACGCTGGACTTCGGCACATCATTGAAATACGAGGGGCAGTCGGTTAATTCGATCATCGCCCGTTCTCTTCCTGTCTCTGCGACCATTGGCCTACTGGCTTACCTTCTGGCCCTGGTGATAGGGATTACGGTTGGGTCCGTGGCAGCGCTCAAGCAGAACTCTCGGTGGGATTATGCTTCCATGGCGCTCGCCATGCTGGGCATTTCGATTCCAAACTTTGTCCTGGGCCCCATCCTCGTCCTGATTTTCTCACTAACGCTTTACTGGCTGCCGCCCTCGCGCTGGGAACCATTTCCGAGCAGAAACGTGATTCTGCCTGTGCTTACGCTTTCAGCGCTCTACATGGCCTACATCGCGAGGTTGACGCGGGCGGGCATGCTGGAAGTGCTCAGCTCCGACTACATTCGGACAGCTCGCTCGAAGGGTTTAAGTGAGAAGGACGTAGTCATTCGCCACGCGCTGCGCGGGGGCCTGATGCCTGTGGTCTCATACACAGGGCCGGCTCTGGCGTTTCTGTTGACCGGAACGGTTGTGGTGGAACGTCTGTTCACTTTGCCAGGCCTCGGTAATTATTTTATTCAAGCCTCCCTGAACCGTGACGAGCCGCTGCTGATTGGCATCGTTTCCTTCATTGCTATGACGCTCCTAATAATGAACCTGCTGGTCGACATCGGCTATGCGTACCTCGATCCGCGAATACGCTACTAGACGCGTGAGTGACACGTTTATCGGTCGTTGAAATATCGCTCCCTGAAGAGTCGACAGGCACGAAACTCCAACGAATGAAGGAAGACCGACCAACAGTTCCGCACGAGTCAGAGAAACCCGCATTGACGCCGCAGGTCACACCGCCGACTCCGCCTATCCGCACGCACGAGGGTGATATTATTCATACAGTGCCCGAATTGGCGGTCGGCGGAGGCTATGTTCGATCTGCGGAGCGGAGTGAATTTGTTGTTGGCACGTCACTTTGGAGAGACGCATGGCGTAGATTACTGAAGAACAAACTGGCAGTCTTCGGAATGATCGTCGTTGCGATCGTCACATTCGCTTCCTTGATCGGTCCATTCATTATCAAGCAGGCTACGGGCCTGACGCCGGACTACATCCCACCTGATGTTGCACTCTTGAAATCGTTTCCCCCCTTTACCGGCCCGAGTGGATCGTTTTCATGGACACATCCCATGGGAACCGATAACCAGGGCCGTGACCTGTTGGCGCGCGTGCTCCAGGGTGGACAGATTTCTTTGATGGTTGGCATCATCTCCACTCTGGTATCTCTCGCGATTGGTGTGAGCTATGGCGCTATTGCCGGTTATCTCGGCGGCCGCATCGATAACATCATGATGCGGGTCGTAGACGTGCTCTACTCGCTCCCTTATATCATCATAGTCATAGTGCTGCTTTCGATGTTTCGCAGCCAAACTGCTCGCGGCCAACTCATTCTGCTTTTCATAGCGCTCGGGTCCGTGTCGTGGCTGACCATGGCTCGAATAGTACGCGGGCAAGTGCTGTCGCTGAAGCACCAGGAGTTCGTGCTTGCGGCTCGAGCGACCGGCGTTGCCACGCCTCGGATCATTTTCAGACACATCGTGCCAAACACTCTCGGTCCCGTGATCGTCTATGCCACGCTGACCATCCCGACCGTGATGTTGACTGAGGCGTTTCTTTCGTTCCTTGGCTTTGGTGTGCAGCCGCCCCTTGCGTCATGGGGAAGCCTGGCCAGCGATGGCATACAGAACATTGCGATCTTTCCCTGGCAACTTATTTTTCCCGGCTTGACGATGGGCTTAACGCTATTCTCACTGAACTTTCTTGGCGATGGATTGCGCGACGCCCTCGATCCGCAGATGCGAAAGTTTTGAAATCAGTGACGACAACTATGACCACTGGCAACGGAAACCTACTGGAAGTCAGGAACCTGCGGACCTACTTCCATACTGAGGATGGCACCGTAAAGGCTGTCGACGGTGTTACGTTTGCCCTCAAGCGCGGCGAAACCCTGGGGATAGTTGGCGAATCAGGTTCTGGAAAATCTGTCGCCAATCTTTCAATCATCCGCTTAGTTCCAAGTCCGCCTGGTGAACTGGTATCTGGCGAGGTCATCTTCGACGGTCAGGACATTCTGCTCATATCGGAGGAGCAGGTGCGGAAGATTCGTGGCCGGCGGATCGCAATGATTTTCCAGGATCCGATGACTTCTTTGAATCCCTTCATGAAAATCTCGCGGCAGTTGATGGAGATGACACAACTGCATTTGGGCTACTCAAAAGCGCAGGCTTACGAGCATGCAGTTGAAATGCTTGAAACCGTCGGCATTCCTGAGGCGCGGGCGCGTGTTGACGACTATCCCCACCAATTCTCGGGCGGTATGCGCCAGAGAGTAATGATTGCAATGGCACTTTCGTGCAAGCCGGAGCTTTTGATTGCGGACGAACCTTCCACGGCGCTCGACGTGACAATACAGGCGCAGATCCTCGAATTGATAAAGAAACTCAAACAGGAGACCGGCACGAGCGTGATCCTTATTACACACGACCTGGGCGTAGTTGCGGGAATGACGGATCACTTGATTGTAATGTATGCGGGGAAGGTTTTTGAGCAGTCACCGACAAGGGAATTGTTCGCCTTGCCCGGAAATCCTTACACAAAGGGATTATTGCGTTCAGTTCCGGATCCCACGGATGAACACGGCAAGCTTTACCAGATCCCGGGATTGCCGCCTGACGTCGCGCATTTACCGCCGGGCTGTCCCTTTGCGCCACGTTGCGATCGCGTGGCGGATATTTGCCATAAAGAGTTTCCGCCTTTTGTGCAGTTAACCCAGGAGCACTTTTCGCTATGCCATTTCGCGGTTGATGTTTATCAGGACTCACAAAGTGAGGCTTCAACCGGTAGTAAAAGATGAGCAGTCAACGGGCCAACGTAAATGAGACCCCACACATTCCGCTGCCCATCGATAGCGGCACGGGCGAGCCCCTGCTTGCCATACGGGATTTAAAAGTCCATTTCGATCTCGGTGGCGGCACGTTCTGGGATAAGCTCGTTGGCGGTAGCGATGTTAAGCGTGTTGTAAAGGCGGTAGATGGTGTCACGATCGACATCTATCGCGGTGAGACACTCGGTTTGGTTGGGGAGTCAGGTTGCGGCAAGTCGACTCTGGGCCGGGCAATCCTTCGCCTGGCCGAAGCTACAGCGGGCCAGGTGTTGTTTCGCGGACGCGATCTTGCGCATCTCTCAAGTCGGGAAATACGCGAACACAGACGCTACCTGCAGATCATCTTTCAAGATCCGTACGCATCGCTTAATCCAAGAATGACAGTTGGTCAGATTATCAGAGAGCCACTTGACACGTTTCGGCTAGCCAGGGGAAGGGAAGCAGAGCGACGCGTGCAAGAGTTGATGGAGACGGTAGGGCTCAGTAAGCGCTTTATCAAGCGTTACCCGCATGAGTTCTCGGGCGGGCAACGACAGCGCATTGGTATCGCCCGCGCGTTGGCCGTTGATCCTGAGTTCATCGTCGCGGATGAGCCCATTTCAGCGCTCGATGTTTCAATTCAGGCGCAGATCATGAATCTGTTGGAAAAGCTTCAGCGCGAGAAGAATTTGACTTACCTGTTTATCTCGCACGACCTGCGCGCCATCCGTCACGTTTCTGATCGCATCGCGGTGATGTATCTCGGAAAACTGGTCGAGATTGGCGAGGCTGGGACAATCTATGAAGAACCGCTGATGCCTTACACAAAGGCTCTGATTTCCGCTGTACCGGTCCCGGATCCAGAAGTAGAAGCTACCCGGGTACGAATCGTGCTCGAAGGCGATGTTCCCTCACCAATAAATCCACCTGCAGGATGTCGCTTTCACTCGCGTTGTCCCTATGCGATCCGCGACTGCAAAGAGGTGATTCCGCCTCTTGTGGAAATTAAACCCAACCACTTCGCAGCCTGCATTCGCATCAGCTCTGAGCAGCCACACATTGAAAATGTTGCAGCCGGCGAGGCGCCCGGACTTGACGCCGCTCAAAGAATGATACCCTCATAATCTCGGTGAAAGGCGCAAGTCCTCAACAAGCACGAGATTACATCGTGAAACCCTCCTGCTATTGGTCATATATCCATAGAGTCAAGTGTCTTGCGCTGCTACCCGGAACAGCAGCCAAATGGGTGGCGGATTGCCCACTTGTTCGGTGTGGTTTGGAACTCTATACTTGCTATGAACCCGAAACCTTCCGACCAAGTTCTACAACTGAGTGTCATGAAGCCTGATTGCGAACACCTTGCGCAACGCTTTTTGATTTAGGCGCGCTTCGGATGATCAAGAAATCCCCCAAGTCGAAAACAGGTGTTTTGCAGGAACACCCCGAAGACGCTCCCGCGGGCTGGGCACCTGTCCAGGACAAACTCGCGGCGGCGACCGGCCTGTCTGTTCTTCTAATCGACGGTCCCCAGCCTCCTGCTTTTGTGGTCTCGAACAACAATTCGATTTGTCGAGCTTTCCAGTCTTCTCCCGAGCACGCCAGCCTCTGCGAGCCATACTGTGGTGAAGCCCATAGCCGCGCGATGGGCGCAGGTTCAGTCTCTCAATATAAATGCCATGCGGGCCTCCAATGTTTCACCATGCCCTTACAGATTGCTGAAGAAGAGAATCTGGCTGTGATCGGCGGTCGCGCTTTTGTAACAGGCGCGGACTATCGCGTTATTGTCGAGCGCTTGCGCACAGGCGATCTGAAGGGCCTACTCAGCAAAGATCCGTTTGAAAGTGTCATATTCGCCGACCTGCCGAGGTTCGATGAGTTAGCAAGCCGCTTGCAAAAGGCGGCACGCGACTTCGGTGGTGGAAAATCGGTGGAGCAGATTACTGAGCAAAAAACTTCACCATCAAAGTCTTCGAAGCCTACAGCAGAACTTCAACGAGAGATAGACCAACTCCGCGGAGAGCTTGCGTATCGTTCCCGGGTGGCGGAGTCGTTGCAGCATTTCCTGGAACGTATTAGTTCAACCGATCCGCAAGAAACCTACCAGGCCATTCTAAAAAACTCGAAAGAACTGTTGCTGGCGGAACGTGCCTCGTTGCAAGTATTCGATGGAACGGCAAATGAGTTGATTCTAAGGGCAGGCATAGGTCTTTCGACCGAGACGTCTGAAGCTTCTCACACTCGAAGCGGCGAAGGGATTTCGGGACGGGTGCTTGAAACGGGTAAGGCGCTGGTGGTCGAAAACATCGACCACGCGGGGCTTAAGGCGGCGCCGCTCAAGCGAAAATACAAAACGAAGTCCTTTATTAGTTACCCGGTAACAATCGGGGGTCGAAAAATTGCTGTCCTTAATTTCACTGATAAAACTGGCGGTGGCCGATACGATGAAGTTGATCTCAGCTTGCTTGACATCATTGGTCCGCAGGTGGCCCTGGCTCTCGAGCGTGCCGAATGGCAGGAGCGCGCAACAGAGTTTCAGTTAATGTCGATTACAGACCCGCTTACCGGGCTACTGAACAGACGGTATCTCCAGGAACGATTGAATGAAGAGCTGAATCGTTCCAAGCGCTACGAATACCCGATGAGCTTTTTGATGATCGATATTGACGACTTCAAGAGTTACAACGACCACAATGGTCACCAGGCGGGCGACCTGGCATTGCAGATAACTGCTCGCTGTTTAAAAGTGGCGCTGCGTTCTGCTGATGTAGCCTGCCGCTATGGCGGCGAAGAGTTCTGCATTCTCTTGCCCCAAACCCCGGCCAGCGAAGCTGGAGTAATTGCCGAGCGCATGCGACAAAGGGTGATGGATACGCATTATCCGCACGGAAAATCGCAGCAGCTAGGCTCGGTCAGCATAAGCATTGGCGTGTCCAGCTTTTCGCAGCACATCGATACTGCCGAGCGGGTAATCGCTGCTGCTGACCGCGCCCTCTATCATGCCAAAGGTCAGGGCAAGAACCGGGTTGAGTTTTATCAAGAGAGTCTGATTGGTGCCGCGAATAGCCATGAACGGAGATAAGGCCGGAAAAAACACACGGCGCGTTCTTGGCCGTGTTTCGCAGGATGAGTTCGTTGGGCGAGTGGCCGAACTTCAGAAACTCGTGTCTCATCCCAGTCGCTCGGGCGAAGGGCGCGGACTGCTTCTTCTGCTCGAGCCCCTCGCGGGGGTTTCAGAATTACTGCGACAGGCCTTTGACCAGTTATTCAACCGCAGAGAAGAAGTCGTTCCCATCTATTTTGCTTTCGCTCGCAGCGAAGTAACGGCGGTGAGCGAGGCAATTGAATTCCTCAATACCTTTCTGATCCAGTATGTCGCTTTTCGGCGCAACGAACCCTCTTTGTGCTCTGACTCTCTGACGCTCAACGACCTCGTGCAACTCGCCCCACCCACCGATCTAGAATGGATCGAGCTATTGGTTGATGCGTACGAACGCCAGCGTTTTAGTAATGACGATAAAGCTCTCATACGTTTTTGCCTTAGCGCACCGTTAAGGGTCCCCCCGCACCACGGACGTCCCTTCGTGATGATCGACGGCGTGCAGCTAAGTGAAAACTTTGACGGCGAAGGCAACCTAGCCAGCGAGATGGTGCGTGTCTTTACCAGATCTCACTTGCCTTATGCTCTAGCGGGTCTGCGCCGCCAGGTGCTGGATGCCGTACATCTTGCTGATTGCAATTTCGAATCAGTCGACATTCTTCGCCTGGAGAAAATGTCGGTCGAGGATGCCAGACGGCTGGTTGATCAACTGGCTCGGCGGCAGCAGGTCGCGATTAGTGAAGAGAGCCGGGATCTAATCGTTCAGCAGTTTAACGGCAGTCCGTTTTTCATGACGGCTTTATTGCAGGCCGCGCGCGAAAAAAACATTGCGCTCCAGACTTACCGAGACTGCGAGCAACTCTACGTAGATGAGTTAATGGGCGGCCGAATTCATCGTCACTTCGCTGCCTTGCTGGACGAAATAGCCCCTCGTTCTGAAACACGGCGCTCATTAATACGCGTGCTCTGGGAGGCGGCTAATGGTGAAGGGCGCAAGGCTGCTCTTGAGGCCTGGCGAAAGCGAATTCATATCGAAGCGGCTGAAATTGATAAGTTGCTTTACGGACTGCACGTCCAGGAATTCATCAATTGGGATGGGACCTCTGTCGAGGCGGGTGGCGGCCACGCTGTGTGGGATGACTATCTGAAAGTGCGCTTTCGCCTGGACATCCAAAATGAACCTCGTGCCCTGGTTGTGGCCGATACTCTTAGTAATCTCCTGAAGCGAGCGCCGCATACGATGGCTCGTCATTACCGGCATGTGGCAACCCTGGGATTGCGTGACTTGCTTGCAAGGTTTGACTGCCAACGCGTGCCCCAGAGTCTTTTTCACTATGATCAATTCAAAAAGGACTATAAGGGCGCTGCGACTGCGGAGATAGTTTCCGCCCTGGATTCCGAGGATGATCTCATCCGGCTGCCGCAGGTCGTGCATGTGGCAAGCGCTGAGTCCTTTAATCAGGAGATGCAACAGCTCTGCGACGAGGAGCGTTGTGTCGTGGCACACGCGTTCGAAGGGCCGACCTACACCGATGCAAACGAAATTGTGTGGCTGGTTGCCGAAATAGATTCTGAACTGGAAGCGGCGAAGGAAGTAACTGAGAGCTGGTGCGACCGGCTTGACGCGCTGGCGCGGAGGTCTGGTTTTGGCAAGACTCGTATTTGGTTGATCGCCAGAGAGGGTTTCACTGAGGAGTCAATTGAAGTTCTGCGCGCAATCAACGGTTACGCATCTAACCGGCAGCAGGTAGAACTTTTGACCGCTCGGCTAAGTGAAACGGCCGGAGCTCCAAAACAACCTGAAGCGCCGGATGAGTTTGTAATGATCTTGCCGATGGGCGAAGACAACGAACTGGTTGCGGCATACACTGTCGAACAGATCGCGCGCCGGCTGAACTTTCAGCCCGAAGCCGTCAACCAGATCAAGAATGCCGTGGTGGAAGCATGTATCAACGCCGCGGAGCACAGTCTTAGTCCCGACCGAAAAATCTATCAGCGTTTTCGTGCCGAGAGTGATAGGTTAGTCGTAACGATTTCGAGCCGAGGCTTCGTCCCCTCGAATTTGGTCGCCCGGAACGGAGACCAGGACACGCGATTGAGCGAAGGTAACGAAGCTGCGCAGGAGCGCCGCGGCTGGGGACTTAAACTGATCAGGACGCTGATGGACGAAGTTGAGTTTGAGCGGACAGTTGAAGGTACCAGCCTGCGCATGACCAAATATTTGCGCAACAACCCCTTAACGACTCCCCTTTAGTCTAATTTAGTCTAACCCTCACGGTCACTCTTATCGCGGCTCATGAAGTCAGTACCACCACGCTGTAGAAGCTGTCAAAAAACTGAAATCGATCGCGGATAACACTCAAGAGACAGAAATTTGCAGGAAGGGCGGTTTACCCCCGCTTGCGTTGATAACACTCAATTGCAGATTGTCAGCTCGGCATCGTAGGAGCTCGGGAAACGCGAAACACATGTTGGGGCTTCAGCAGAGCGCATCAGCGGGGATAAACCGCGCTTCCCAACCTGTGAATTTACGTATGTTGAGTAGTATCCGGTGTGCGCGCCAGACCCACAGCACTGTGGATGGATTTCTTACTTCGGTTGTATGCGCAGAACGAAGTTACAGATGCCGATTTTCTCGTCGGGAGCAACTTGCGTGCGCTCTTCGCGTGGCAGCTCGCGTCCAGCCACCATCGTAGGATTGCGGCCCTTGGGAACAAGCCAGAATCGTCCATCTTCTTCGCGAATCAGATGCGCATGAACGCGACTGATTTCGGGATCGCCTTTTAGCGGCAAATCAACAGAGATGGATCGCGAGCCTCGGCCGATCGTGATTTCGGGCTTGGTTATGGAAACGACTGACTCCCGAACTCCGTCCCGCCAAATCTCGACCGCATAGAGTTCCATCACGCGAGGCCGAACAACGGTTTGCTCATTCTCAGTGGTTTCCGCGGTTTCGCGGATAGTGTCGTTGAAATTTGGTCCGGAGGTCGAGCCCAACCTGTTTTGATCCACTCGCGGCGTAACCATGGTATGACCGCCATCGGTTTCGTTCCACACTGGCTGGACCCGGAATTCACCTTTGTTAAGAGTTCCATCCACACGCAGCTCGACAGCGAAGGATTTAGCTGCCAACTGGGTTGATCCGCTAAGCTCCCGTGCCCTTTCTGAAAGCACGTGAAACAGACCCTGTTCAAGGCCGCGCCGCTTGTCACCCTGCCAATCCTTGTCGTCATCGGGGCTCAAATAGACAATGTATTCGCGGGGGATATAAGTTGGGCCACCGGGGGGTGTAAACATCTCGCGCTGCATTACAGCTTCCACTTCGCGAGCGATCTTTACCAGAAACTCCTCCCAGATCCGCCGCGGCCGCGCATTTTCATCAGCGGCTTCCAGAAGGTCGCCCCGGTTTTCCCCATCAATCCACTTTCTGATCGATTCAATTAGTCCCAATTGGAAAATGCTCCTTCACTATTGGGGTGCGCCCACATGAACGCCGGGAGCCTTACTAGCCGAGGTTCCCAAAAGCGTTGGCGAGCACCACACTCCATTCTAATCAAACCTCACGAACTTTTTGTTGATCCAGCCGCGATCGGAGGAAAACGGATCGCCTTTAGGGCGGCCGTGCTCTACCACCTGGACCTCGTACCAGTTGTTATCAATAGTCAAGACTTTCACCCGCGAACCATTTTCAGCCATTCCAATGGGCACATTTGCGGCGCTTGGATCGGCGCGAAGGTTTACGTCCGTCGTGGTAAATCCTTCGCGACCGACCACAAATACTTCTCGCAGTTGCGGAATATTAACCAGAGGATTCCAGCGCGCTGTTACATACTTGTGTGTAGCCAGCAGCATGGCCGAGAAGCTAAGCACCAGTAGCAACGCCACGAGTAGTCGCTTTGTCCGCCCTGATGAAAGGCTCTGTGGTGGTTTTGCAAGAGACTTTCCGTTCCTGGACTGATCCGGAAAAGCGCCGACAGTCTCCCTTGCCGACTGGCGTTTGGCAACCGTCCCCGGTCCCTGATGCGGTTCCCGCATTTTGTGAACAGGCACCACAATACGAGCATGATTGGCTGGCCTCATCCACCGGGCATAAGCCGTTTCTGTTGCGAGAGGCGCCACTTCAAAACGAGGACGCGGCGGCGCCTGGGTAAGCTCTTCGGGCTCTATGGTCAGTTCGGAACTCGGTTTACGCCTGATACTGCCGTTGTCCCGAATGAGTGACTGTGTCGGCGGTAAGACCGAGTCAGCAAGATCGTCCCAGAACGCCTGCACCGATTGATACCGACTCTCCGCCCGAGTTTGTGTGGCTTTCTCCAAAACACGGAGCAGAGGAATAGACCAGTAGTGACTACTGATCGCTTGCGGCAGGTCGGTTATTGGGTGGTGAGCGTACCGGCGGGGCGCCTCACCGGCGATCAAACTGTAGATCGTTTTCGCGAGCGAGTAGATGTCTGCCGCAGGTGTCAAAAGTTCCCTGGACGATACCAATGAGCCGCTGTCCAACTGCGCGGTTTGGACCAGCGGGTTGTGTTCGGGAGCCGAATAAATGTTTGTTCCCACTCGTGTAATGGCCCCTTCGGTCGCTTCGAAACGGGCGACGCCGAAATCGGCGATCTTCACGATCTGTCTATCGGCGGTCAGCAAAAGGTTCTGCGGCTTGATGTCACGATGAATCACGCCGCATTGGTGCGCATGAGCGAGACCGGAACAAACCTGCTCGAGATAGAAGAGCATCTTCTCAATTGACAAGGGATGATTGCGCGAAAGTGCCGCCATGTCCCCGCCAGGGAGATACTCCAGCACGATATAGTGAAAGGTGGTGCCCGCCAGATCTATCGCAGTTCCGTGACCCAGGCGATTGATAATCTGCGGATGGCGCACTCGATCCAGAGCGACAGCTTCGTTCTGAAAGTTTGCGACGAGCGTTCGCTCCAGTTCGGCATCAGGTGTCTCCTGCAGGAAGATATTTAGGGCCTTGATAACGACTGTAGCAGGAGCGCCTTCAGCAGCAGCGTTGTCTTTCGCGACATAGATCTCCGCATAGCTGCCGCGCCCCAAACACTCCAGAACATCGTAACGCCCATCCAGCCTGCTTTGTTGTAGCTTCAGTTCGGCCATCTGCTCGCATTCTTACATTAAGTGCTCTGCATTAGATGCGCCAGAGACAGGCTCTGCAATTGCCCGATGAAGAAAATGTGCCACGCGCGTTTACGCTTGAAGCTTCATCAAAACTAACGCTCGTGCCCTTCCGGTTGTTCAAGGGGAATTGCTATTAGCGGGTTTTTGCAGCATTTCGTCAAAATGGGTCAATGCTCGAGGTTTTTCCTTGTCTGATTTTAGCGCCAGGGCCGCCAGCGCCAGCGTCGCCTCTTTTTGCACCGTGGCACCAGTTGTTGAGGCGCTGAGGCCGGCTTTCTCAATCGCCTGGGCAAAAGCCTTCGCAGCCTCATCGGTGTTTCCCGACAGCAATGAAGCACGGCCGTAAAGATACAAGAACTCCGGATCCGAAGATTCAAGCGGAGTCTGTATTCCCTGGCCCGTTAGCTCAACCTTCATTTGGTTGGCAATCCACCCGGCCGGTTCTCTGTCAATTTCGCGTCGGGCCCGCTCAAACTTCAACAGCGGATCTTCTGCCGCTATTGGAGAGGAGGAAACTTGGGGAATCACTCCATTGCTTTCCGTCAGAAAAGGTAACGGACCCTTGTAGCGCCTGCCGGCATAGAAGGAGCCAGCGGCTACCCCCACAAGCAGCAGGAATATGAATAAACTCACCAGAATTCTGGCTAAGCCGCCGCCTCCTGGAGAACTTGACTCGGGAATATTCAAACGCTGTTCAGGAGTGCTGATGAGTTCGGCTTCCTGATTAGCCGTCGCGGGAAACGCGATACGGGAGGGTGGCACTAGAGCGTCTTCTGTAAGATCGAGGTTACCGTAGAACGTTGTTGAATCGTCAATTGCAGCGGGGGGAGTTTTAGATTCAGCCTGGAGGGCCCGGTAGGTCTCGTCAATGCGCTGGCCGGCGGGAACGATCGCGCCGAAACGCACGACTACGGCGGTCAGGTTGTCTTCAGCTCCACTCTCATAACAGCGTCGCTTGAGTTCTGCGCAAAGTGCTGCCAGGTCATCGTAGTCGACCAACAGCTTGTTTAGCTCGGCATCTGAAATATGGCGTGTTATGCCATCGGTGCAGAGGAGAAACTCAGTTCCATTCTCGACCTCGATAGTTTTCAGATCCACTTCGACCGTGTTTTCTGCGCCAAGCGCGCGGCTAATCACGTTCTTACTCGGATGGTTTGCGGCCTGTTCTGCCGTCATGCGCCCTGCGCGCACCTCTTCTTCAACAATTGAATGGTCGTCAGTTTCGCGAATCAATCTACCTTGCGGGCTGAGGCGGTAGAGTCGCGAGTCGCCGACGTGACCGATCGTGGCGATATTTCCCCTGAGGTGCAGCGCCACGATCGTTGTCGCCATCATCGCGAACTTCGCGTGGTCTTGCGCCATTTGGTGAATAGACGCGTTCGCGCGCTGAATGGCTAATTCCATCAAGTCTTCGATGTCGGCGCCCTCCACCGGATGACGAAACGCCTCATCTAGTACTTCGATTGCGGTCTTGGAAGCGACCTCCCCGGCCTCAGCGCCGCCTACACCGTCAGCAACGCTAAAGATGGAGCGCTGGCTATCGGCGAGAAACGCATCCTCATTCAGTGGACGCCTTTCACTTAGCCCACGATCCGTGACGGCATAAGATTCAACTGTAAAGTCTTTTGCCAGTTGGTTCATTGAACGGCCTCAAGGTTAACTGCCGAAGCGCGTTGCTTCGGGGCGCGGTCAGCAAGCATCTTATCCCGACTATTACGGTGAGAAAAAGCCATCAGCATTCCTAACATCGCATAGCTGGTAATCAGACTAAAACCTCCATGGCTAACGAATGGCAATGTGATTCCAGTCATCGGCAAAGCTCGCAGAATTCCGCCGATGTTCACCAACGCCTGAAACCCCATGAATGCGGTTAGACCAGCCGCACAGAGTTTGGTAAACATATCACGGGCGTCCAGGGAAGTGCGAACACCAGCGATCACAAAAACGATGACTGCCAAAATGACTACCGCGCCACCAGCAAGCCCCATCTCTTCACCAATTGCCGCATAGACATAATCGGAATCAGCAATTGGAATCACTTCAGGAAAGCCAAGGCCAAACCCTCTTCCCGTAGTTTTTCCCGAAGCAATGCCAAAGACCGCCTGCGCCGGCTGAAAAGCAAGCTTGTCAAACCAGATATCTATATTCACCGTCCTCTGGGTCGCCGGACTCTGTTCAGCCAGTTCCTTCAATACGGGATCTCGATTGAGTGCCTCTTGATAATCCTTTTTCCACCACGATACTTCAGGTGATGGCGGATCAAAACCATCGAGCCAGAGATGAAAGCGCTGCTGAATGCGGGAGGGAAGCGCAGCCTGAATTGGACGAGCGATTGTGGGTAGCAGCGGTACCTGCTCCTGAATATCGCGTGGCAAGGCGCCGATAACGAGGATACTGATTACCAGTAATACTGAACCGACGAAGAGCAGCAGTTGCGGCCAACGTCTTACCGCCACCAGGTAAAGAGTGGTATAGGCGCCACTGAAAATGAGCATCTGGCCAAAGTCCTTGAGGGCAAAGAAGGGCACGAAGGGAATCATGGCCATGACCGCGAGCGGAACTATGTCGCGGGCGCGGGGAATTCCCCAGTAGGTTTCAGCGAGGTCCTTGTAACGGGCGGTCAGGATTCCCGCGAATCCAACGAGGAAAGGGATTTTCGCCGGTTCCCAGGGGGTCATGTTTCCCAAACTCTTGCCGGCGCTCGACGTAAAAACTGCGGCGGCTAATGGCACGAGTGTTAACAAGACGATGACAAAGCTATTGCGCTGGAGCAATAACAGAAAGCCGTCGCGTACACAAAAGGTATAGGCGATGGCGAAGGCAATGAGCGAAAGAATCGGAATCCAGGTGTAGCTTGAAGTTAGTGCATCCCAGAGCGTGTAGTTTGATTTACGCTGCGGAATCTGATCAATCTCCACTGGCCTTGCGGGTGTCGGCGGCAGTCCCATCATCTGCTTTTTCGCTGGATCGTAATTCTCCAGGATGTAACGCGTGCGCAGTGCCTCCATCTTTTCCTGTCGCGCGGCGGACTTATTCCGAGCGTTGTATTCGGGATCGCTATAGAGCCGGTACTGAACGAGTGTGCCGAGTGCGAAGAGCAGAATTGCTGTGGTGAATAAGATCCAGTTTCCGGCGAACCTCATAACTCGGGATAGCCAGATGACCATAGCCAGCAGGGGAAGAAACATCATTAGATCGCGCACTGCACCGATAATCGACGTCTCATATCCACGAAGGAGCGCGGCGCGATGAATTGCTATATAGCCGGTAATCTCAAAACCGACGATCAGCAAAAGCACTAGAAGATGAGAAGACGCACGATTTTTCATTAAATGTTAGTCAGTAGTCCGTTGTGAGTTGTCAGTAGTTCAGTAGTCGATTGTCAGTTGTCAGTAGACTCTGTTCTGGCAGCGCAGACAAGATTCCTATGCTGGGCATGTACGCTACGGCGATCTCCAGCCCCGTTAGGGGCGCAATGTTTATAGACCGCCCGCCTCAAAGATCAGTAAGCTCCGCTAAGGGCGCAATGTCGATTCACCGCAAACGAAAACCACATTCCTCCACCGCTGCAAACGAAAATGACATTTCGCTCCTCCGGAGCTGGTCTTGGATTCGATTCAGCATCTATAAACGTTCAACTCCTTCGGAGTTGCTGCAACATTTCTGATTGCCGGCCATCGCACCGCATCTCGGGTTTGGTTGATTCGATCGTCATCATCGTTGGCGGCGCGGCGCTACGCGTTTTTGCTGGCGCTGACTTGCTTGTGGCGCCTTCTGATTGTTTGGGATGTTGAAATAACCGAGATCCCTGGCCTTCAGTACGAGGGCGGCCGCGATCGGCGCTGCGGACCTTGAACCGTAACCACCACCCTCAACAATCACAGCCATAGCAAGTTGCGGACGCTCAAGGGGGGCAATGCACAAGAACCAGCCATCGATGCGGGGGTGCTCCTCATCCAGGATCGTTTCGTCATACTCGCGAATGATATTCCCTCGGTTGTCCTTCTCTACTTTGTGCCTTGTCTTCGGCTGACCTGTCTTGGGGTCATAGAGTGGCACAACCTTTTGCGCAGTACCTGTTTTCCCCCCCGTGTTGATTCCGGCGGCCTTGACCGGAGCAAAGACGCCTCTTGCGGTGCCGCTCGGGCCACCAGTAACGAGCCCCATTATCCCGCGCATCTTTTCTGCGGTTTGCGGCGGCACAACTTGCTTAAAGACCTCGGGTGGACGATCGAATTCAATCCTCGGCTTTATTAGCTTGCCATCCAGGTTGGCAATAGCCGATGCAGCGAGAGCCATCTGCAGCGGGGTCATCTGACCGGCATAACCTTGTCCATACCCCATGAGAGCAAGGTCATAGCGCGTAACCTGTTTACCGGTAACGATGGTTGCTTCGCGTGGCGCGAGCGCACGCTTGATTGCATCTGTGCTTGCGTTCCAGAGTTCGGGTTCCTTCCGTCCTCGCAACGCCTCGACGGGTGTATCGTACGCACCGATACCAAGCAATTGAGCAGCCTGCTTGAGACGCTCGGCTCCGAGCTTCACTCCCATCTGCGCGAAGTACTGATTACAGGAAACCTCGTAAGCCGTCTCAATTCCAATGCGGCCATGTACCTCGCCCGGTCCCCCATCGTCGAAAATCACGTTAGCGCCTGGTGCGGCATAATATCCCCCGCCGCTGCAAACGAATTCCGTGTCCTGAAAGCCGGCGATAAACGCCGCTGTCATTGTCACGGTCTTGAATGTGGATCCCGGAATGTAGTACGCGCCAAGCGCCCGGCTCACAAGAGGGCGGTCGCGCTCGTTTGCTTCCAGCCGAATCCAGGTCGTTTCATCTTCAACCTCCTTAAGACTGTAGGAAGGCTCGCTGTAGAGCGCCAACACTTCGCCAGTCTGAGGATTAAGAATCACAACCGCTCCGTGTTTTCCTTTCAACTGATCAACTGCGGCTTGCTGCAGTTCGCGGTCGATCGTCAGACGAATATCTGTGTTTCCTTTGTTCTGGACAGTTTTACCCTTTACTACCTCCAGCGACTCTGGCAGTGCGCCGCTTTGCACGCCGAAAAGCGCGCGCTCCAATCCCGGGTCTCCACGATCTGAGCCGAAGATGTGGGCCATGGCTTTATCCATTGGGTACTCTCGCGAGATGCCGCCGCTGGAGTCGCGCCGGTAATAAGCAAGCGCCCTGTCCAGTCGTCCACTGCGGTCAAGAATCCAGCCACGAAGAGTGGATTCGGAGAGGCGGCGGTTGCGCAGGTCCTTATAACCTAATTCCTGAAACTTCTGGTTCAGCTCTTGCGCGTAGTGTGCCCAATAGATGTGAAAGCCGACGAGACCAACCGCCAGGAGAATAAAGAGCCAGCGCAAAGCCCGCAGGCCCCTGTTGGTTGAGGTGGAACCAAGGCGTCGCCTCACTTCAACGGGGAGATCGTTTGGCAGATTTGCCGCAGCCACCGCCGCTCGCCGCCGGTTTCGTAACAGGGAAATGAGCAGGAGAAGAACGATGAGCGAAAAGCCGCCAACGTAGATGAGGGTCAAAAGCGCTGGCATTCTCTCGGGAACATGAGGAGGTATTGGTGTAGGCGAGGCAGCTTGGAGGAGCAGGACGAGTGACATGGTTGCGATTAGTTACAACACTAATTCGTTTCGTGTTTTTTAGTGTGATTTCGTGGATCGTTCGCTTGCCCTCAGCCCCCAACACTTCATACTGAAATCGTCTTTACTCACTTTTTCGAAAACGAACCTCGACATCTCCGAAGCCAATCACGTCTCCATCCTCAATGTGCCGCGCTTCGCCATAAGAAATTCGCCGTCCATTAATATAGGTGCCGTTTGTTGAGCCGGTATCGGCGATGAGCAGAGTGCCCTCCTGGCTCATTACCAGTGTTGCATGTATTTTGGAAACACTGTCATCATTCAAACAAACGTCGTTATCGGAAACTCGCCCCACATTCATTCGTTTGCCGCCCGGTTTAAAGACCAGGGGAAGCTCGTAACTACGGTGGCGCGTTGTCACTCTGGCGACCACGCCGACATCCGGTATCGGCGGAGCGCCTTTGGGGATGGCGAACCCAACTGATCGCTTCGCCTCATCCTCTTGCCTTAGCTCCTCCTCGAATTCTCCGAAGGTGGGATCAACCGAAACGCCCGTGGTAAAAATGTCGACTTCGGTCTCCACTTGGACGGGACCCAGAGTGCGATAGCGATGATCGTTTATGTGATCAATTGCCTCCGCGAGCACCTCATGTTCCAGTTCCTTCAGTATCTCAGGCGGCGCTTCAGAATGAGTGCCCCATTCCACTTTTAGTTTCAGATGGTGCGGGGCGATTCGTCCCTTGCGCCCTTCGTCACGCACGCGCTCGTCGATCAGGCGTTTCATGCGTTCCGTTAGTTGCGACGTGGTTAGACCACTCTTTGGCTGGACAGTCCGGCCGAACTTCCGGTCGACAACGTCACCCATGCCTTCGAACACACGACGCAGCAGACGTTCTGGCAACGCTTCTGTTCGTTTCTTGGCAAGCGGCTTTAGCTTTTCAGTCATTGAATATAGATACGCATAGTGTCATAGCAAGTTCCGGCTGCCGGCTGGCGCTCTCATGCTCGACGATGAATCTGGTGCTGCCTGACCTGTGTCTGAAAAGGGAAGTGGTCCGGTAACGGCGCTATTCTAACTTAAACGCGGGCGCGACAATAGGGCGACGTCCTTATTCAGACGTTGGCCTGCCCTGCCGGTTCAGGCAAAGCGGAATCCTACGGCTTACCATTGCAATCCAGCTCGCCGCGGGTAATGAAGTCAGCACCACCACGCGGTAGCGGGTGGGTCCTTACTCGCAATCACACATGAGACGGCGCAGCTTGAGTGATAGTAGCAGGCGTACACACTCCATCAGTCGGAGACCTGAACCATATAACAGGGAAGCCATTATCAGGTTTGTGCCTTGGAGGTTTGCCAATACCAGCCTGGCCTCCTCGGGTGTGAGAACAACTGGCATGCACTTCGGACGTTTGGCGCGTTCGACATTCTCGATGTTCGGCAAATCAATTCCCAGTACCTGACGATAGAGAAACAACAATGCGCACAAGGCGATGTTCTGTGTGGAAGCAGCGACCTTGTGGTCCGTTGCCAGATGAGAGAGATACTGGCGGATTTCATCTACTCCCATCTCCCGCGGGTGACGCTTCCGGTG
>WNGE01005175.1_pt1 | contig 26067 bp, 24 predicted proteins | sample 5400651 | NCBI WGS metagenome assembly WNGE01 (sample SAMN13153370, study PRJNA577476) | soil metagenome | isolation source: 60 cm soil or saprolite under grassland replicate 2 | place: USA:California | collected 2016-06-15 | reverse complement strand
ACGAAGTAACGGTCCAGGACGAGGGTCATGTTGTTGAAGAACAGCGCCTCGAAGGATTCAACGGCAGCGTCGAACCTCTCGTCCGTTGTCGCGCCGGCAACGGCCTTGACGAGTTGCTTGTACGCTGCAAGCTGTTGCTCCACCGCCGCTTTGCCCTGATCGATTTCCTCTTGTGTGTACTTCTTACGGCCGAGCATGGTGGCTCCTTTCATCACTCACGACCCTGCGCCAGATAGGGGTGATCCTTCACCAGGCCGAGCGCCTCGTCCATGTCTTCTGCTTGAATGATGCTATAGCCATTCAGATGGGTTGCCGAGCGACTGGTCGACCCATCACCATGCAGCGCAAGCCCGTTCGACATCGGCGATCCCTTGTCAACCAATTTGTCTCCGAGCTTGTCGAACCACGCCGGCCAGCCCTCGTGTGATGCATCCGGCGGTGTTGGCGGCCCCACATACAGCACCATGAATCTCGTCACGTCAGTCCCCTCCTCAGCAGCTGAGGTCGCGGTGCCTTTGACCGCGACCTCGGCGACTCGTGCCGGGTGTCGTCTGAGCGCCTCTCAGGAGGCGGACGCGACCTTCCAGAGGTAGCCGTCGGGGTCGCTGAAGTACCCGAAGTAGCCCCACGGCGAGGCTGCTTGCTGCTTCACGACGCCGCCACCGGCCGCCACGGCGTTGCCCATCACCTCGTCCACCGCTTGGCTCGAGGGGACGATGAAGTGGAACGAGACACCCCGGAAGCCGGATCCTTCGGAGGAGACGCCGGCGTCTCGCGCCGCTGCCTCCCGCTGGTACAGCGCCAGCGACGATGATCCCTCGCCCAGGTTGAACGACACGAAGGTGGGATGGTCCTGGTCGATCGCGCAGCCCAGGCCTTCCCCGTAGAACCGCTTGGAGCGGGCCAGGTCCTCGACGCCGAGCATGATGGCGGTCACCTGCACGGGCATGGCTGTCTCCCTTCTACCCACCAGCGTGGGCAACGAGCGCTCATCAGGGGTGGACCGATTTCAGGGGATCACGTCACGGTGGCTGCCCCGAGCATCAACATCATGTGCGGGTTCGTCCCGCAAGGTCCCCCTGCACGCCGAGGCCCGCACCGTCCTGGCCGCCTGGCTCGGTGATCGCGCGCGGCTGCTGGAGGAGCTCGCCGCGCGCGGCCGCCCCGCCGCCCCAGCCGAGCAGGCGGCGCTGTGGCTGTCGCGCCGTGGCAGGAGGCTGACCACCCGCGCGATTGAGCTGGTCGTCCGGACGCTCGGCGCCGAGGCGGGCCTGGAGGAGGAGCTGTCGGCGCACGTGCTGCGCCACACCTGCTTCACCAACCTGCGCCGCGCCGGGGTCGACCTGGTCAGGATCGCCGCTTGGCCGGGCACGCCCGCCTGGACACCACGCGGCGCTACACCTTGCCGTCCGAGGCCGACCGGCAGGCCGCGATCGACAGCATCCGGATCGAGGACTGACAACGGCTACTGACCCACGGCGCCCTTGTGGGTGATGCCGGCGGAATCAGCCGGAGGGACCGCTGCTACAGCGTGCTCATCGTGGTGGCTGGTCGGAAGCCAGTGGGGCGGCACGCAGGCTGAGCCGGCTTGCCATGTCGAGGCGGACCTCGCCGTAGGGCGCCACGTGCGACCAGAACAGCGGGGTGAGGCCGCGACGGTCCTCGACGCTGAGTACGTGCTCCCAGGCAGGATCGGCCAGCACGTCTTGGAGCATCAGGGTGTTGACGTAGACCAGGGCGGCCTGCAGGACCCGCAGGCAGGCGACGGTGAGCTCGCGCTCGTCGCGGCGGTTGGTGGCCAGCTCCCCGCCCTTGCCGTACAGGATGATCGACTGGCCGGGGTTGTGGGACTCCAGCACGTTGAGGCCCTCACCGACCTCCCGTTGCAGGTCCCGGTCGCGGAGGTAGCGGGCGACGAAGATGGTCTTCTGCGCGCGGCCGACCTCCAGCATCGCCTGGTAGGTCGGGTGGGTCGCCGCCCGGGTGAAGCGCCGCAGGATCGCCTCGGTGGCGGCGGTCCCGACCCGGATCGCGGTGGCGTAGCGGACCATCATGTCGTACTGCTCGCCGATCAGGCTCCACCGGATCGTCCGGGTCAGCGCCGGGCCGAGCTGCGGGTAGGCGTCGGGTTCGCCGGCGGCGGGCCGGTACAGCCGCACCTGGTTGATCCGCTTGATCCTTGGCAGCAGGTCGAACCCGAGCAGCCGCGTGATCCCAAAGCCGATCTCGGACTGGCCGTGGGAGTCGACGTAGTTGCCCTCCACCTGCATGGCGGTGCCGTGGTGCATGGCGCCCTCGACCATGGCGGCGACCTCGGAGGCGGTGCAGTCCAGCAGTTGGGAGTGGATCGCCATCGACTTGCGTTCGACGTGCCAGTAGATGAGCACTCCGCGACCGCCGTAGCGGGAGTGCCACTGGGTGAAGACGTTCTGGTCGAACGTGCCCACGTGGGTGGAGTCCGACGCCACCGCGGTGGAGCCTTCGCCCCAAATGGCCCGCTGGCGCGCGGCGAAGGTCGCGTTGGCCAACTCCACCGCCATCGCGCGGGCGGCCTCGGCCGACAGGTACCGGCGCCGCACGTAGCGCAGGTCGTCTTCGGTGTGGCGGTGGTCGCCGGCGGCGACCGCGCGCAGGCCGGTGTTGGTCCCGTAGGCATAGACGCACAGCAGCAGCCGCTCCGCCAGCACCTGCGGGTCCAGGTCGGCGCGGCCGGCGACCGAGGTGACCGCCTGCAGGCAGCCGGTGCGCAGCGCGGCCTCCTTGAGCATGTCGATCAGCGGCACGGTGCCCCAGCGCCGCTCGACCTCGTGTTTGAGCCGCCGCAGGTTGCGGGGCTCGGGCGCGGCGTCCAGCGGGGACAGCCGGATCGCCCCGCCGGGCCGGTCGGCGACGTCCAGCCACGCGAGCCTGGGCAGGGCGTCGTTGAGGGCGGCGAGCTCGCGGCGGTGCTCGGCCAGCAACTCGTCGACGAACCGGCTTGGGTCCAGCGGCTTGCGCAGCGCCTGGTAGTGCGCGGCGCGGCGCTCCTCGAAGTCGGCGGGCAGGTCCTGGTCGGGGTTGCGCCAGCGGTCGGCGCCCTCGACCCAGATCTCCTTGCAGCGCAGCCGGTCCCGCAGCGCCTGGAAGGTGACGACCTCGTAGGCCATGCGGACCACCCGCCGGCGGCCGCGCCGGTCATCCCGCCAGACCAGCTCCTCCCAGTCGCCCAGGATCCCGCTGTGGACCGGGACGTGCTCGCCGAGCGGGTAGTAGCGGGCGTTGCCGTCGTGGGCGTGGCGGCCGATCAGCCCCAGCGCCTCGATCACCGGCTGATGGGTGGTGTTGCTGGACCGGAATGCGAGCACCTCGAGGAGGCGGATCAGGCCCTTGCGGTAGTGGCTGGTGTAGGAGGCCTTCAGGGTGGTCTGCACCGAGCGGCGGTAGGTCGGCCCCGACTGCTTGTACTCGGCGACCAAGTCCCGCAGCGTCCGCTCACCGCCGGGCACCACCGGAAACAGCGCGGCCGCACCGTGGCGATCAGCAAGTCCACCAGGCGGACCGCCTCAAGCTTGCCGATCTCGGTCAGCATCGACTCCAGGCTGACGTTGCCCGGGTCGGACTTGATCAGCGCCAGCAGCGCCGCCCCCTCCGCCTCCTGCTCCCCCTCGTCGGCGCCAGCGTCATCAGGAGCGGCGGCGACCAACTCCTCCAACCGCACGGTCGCCGCCGTCGACAGCCGCGAGGCGATCCGCACCGACAGGACCTCCTCGGCCTGCCGAAGCGCCGAAGCCACCATCCGGTCGACGCGGCCGGCGGTGGGCGGCTCGATCCGCTCGGCGTGGCAGTGGGCCAGCAGCTCCTCCCGGACCCGCTCCGCCTGGCGTTCGCGCTGCGCGACGTGCGCGGCCAGCCATGCGGTCAGCTTGTCGGCGTCGGCGACGCTGCACCCCCGAAACCCAAGGTGCCGGCGAACCTCGACCCGGTGGCGTTTGGTCTGGCGCCCTGACCAGTCGTACAGCCCCAACTCCTCGGGTGGAACGCCGACTTGGCGGGCGATGTGGTCGACGGCGTTGTCGGGGATCTCTCCCCGGCCGCGCGGGAACCGGCCCTTCCAAGCCAGGTACTTCAGTAGCAGGCTGAAGCCCAGCCGAGTCGCGCCGCTCTTGTTGCGCAGCAACACCAGCTCGTCATCGGCGAGCGTGAAGTGCTCGAGCAGCTGGTCAAGGTCCAGCGGACGGGCCACGATCCTCTACCCGTCCAGGAGTGCCAGCGGCGCCGACGGCGGCGTGGAAGCAGAAGGGACCATAGGGGCGCAACCCTACCGCCCCCCACCGGCCGGCCCGGCCGCCCACGCGCAAAGGCGACCGGCTGCCGGAGCTGATCGTGCTGGCCGCCATGACCCGCTACCGGTGGACCCCCGTCCAGGTGCGCTGCTACGCCACCACGCTGGAGCGGGAGGTGCTGGCCATCCGCTGCCTGTGGTACGGCGCGCTCAAAGGCCAACCCGTCCAGGTCGTGCTGTCTCGCCCAGTCGGCGCGCCCGACGGCTACCAGCTGGCCCTGGTCACCACCGACCTGGCCGCCACCCCCTCGGCGATCATCGAACGCTACGCCGACCGCTGGTCCCAAGAGCAGGCGTTCCTTGACGGCCCCGGACTCCCGAACGTGACCCGAGCCGCAAGGTAGCGGCGGAGTCAGCGGCGCCGGGTCGGATCGCGTCGCTGCTGCCAGCGGCCAAGCGCCTCGGGTGAGACGCGGGCGTAGCGGGCCAGGGACGCGACCGAGGTGTGCCCGGAGTAGGCCAGCAGGGTGGCGGTGTTGGCGCCGGCCTCGGCGGCGTGGGTGAGGGCGGAGTGGCGGAGCTGGTGCAGCGTCCACGGCCCGCCAGGGTAGGCGGCGGTGGCCTGCTCGAACAGCTCGGCGGCGCGACGGTACGACAGTCGCGCCCGGCCAGTGGCCGGGTCGAGGTCGCTGGGTGGGAGCTGCACGCGGGCGCGGCGGTCGGTCACGAACACCGGGCCGGCCCGGCGGCCCTTGAGCAGGCGGGGCAGGAGCCGCGCGGTGGCGGTCTGCCAGACGATGACGTCGGCGGCGTTGCCTTTGCGGCGGACCTTGGCGCAGCGGTTGCGCAGGTCCAGCTCGGTGATGTCGAGGGCGAGGACCTCGCCGGCGCGGGCGGCGGTCTCGTACAGCAGCCGCCATAGGGTCCGCTCCCGCAGGCCGAGGTCCTCGCGGCCGAGCAGCGCCTCGATCTGGTCACGTGGCAGCGCCTTGGTGCGGTCGGGCGCGCGGCCGCGCCGGCGCAGGCTGCGGGTGGGATCGGCGGCGGGGTCGAGCCAGCCCTGGTCGTGCCAGTAGCCGAGCGCCGCGCGCAGCGCGTCGAGGTTGCGGTTGAACGTCGCCGGCGCCTGCTGGGCCCAGCGGCTGGTGAACCAGGCGGTGAGCTGGGTGGCGGCGGCCGGCTCGGCCAGGTCGGCGACGGGCCGGTCGGCGCCCAGCTCGGCGCGCAGCGCGGCCAGGGTGCTGGCGTAGACGCGGCGGGTGCCGGCGCTCTCGGGATGGTCGAGGGTGGCCAGGTAGCCGGCGACCGCCGCGGCCAGGGTCGGCCCGGCAGGGTCGGTGCGGAGGCGATGCACGGTCGCCACGAGCCCCTCTCCCTCTATCGCAGAAAAGCTGTGGGAGCCGCCCCAACTGGTAGGGGTGTCGTCCCAAGTCACTTCGGAGCTTACCGCAGAAAGTCCATCCCTTTCTGCGGTAGCAACGTGGCCGAGAAAGATCGGGAGTGGCGGTGTTCAATCAAGGGCGTACGACTGAACGCCGCGCCCCGGGGCGGGTACCCGTTCGACCTGCCCGCGGTCCGCGCGCTGGCACAGCGGGGGGCGGGGATTTCACCACCCGGCCCGGGGGCCTGCGGTCACCGCGTCTGGTCGGCGCGCCGCCACCGGGCTGCGGCTGCCCAGCACCGCCGCCAGCCCGACGAGCACGACCAGCAGGTACCCGGCCGGGCCCGGTCGGGTACGGACTCCCGCGATACCGGCGTACAGGGCCGGCACCGCCCATGGGAAGTACGCGCCGTATCCGAGCGTGGTGACGATCTGCCCGAGGAACGTGGCCAGCACGATCCCGCCGACCGGCGCCAGGTACCCGCGAGCCACGCTGGCTAGCAGCGCGAACGGCGCCACCAGGGCGATCGTCATGATCGCGGTGAGCAGCAGCCGGACCAGGCCGGATCCGACCGTGCCGGCAGCGGCGCCGGGCAGCCGCAGCCCGGTGACGACGCCCACCCCGAGCGCGCCGGTCCAGGCTGCCAGCACCAGGCACCAGGCGGTGGCCACGATGAACTTGGCCGCCACGATCGCGGCGCGCGGGACGGGCAGCGCGAGCATGTCCTTGACGGTCCGGTCGGCGAACTCCCGGCCGAAGACCCAGATGAACAGCAGCCCGAAGACGAACAGCCCGCCGATCCCGGTGGCCTCGGTGAGGAATCCGAGTGCGGTGGGCGTGTCCGCGACACCGACGGTCAGCTGCGCCTTCGCCCCCAACAGGCCCCACGAGCGGGCCGCGGCCGGGTCCTTGAGGATGACCATGAACAGGCCATCGACGAGGGGGACCAGGCTGAACGCGAGGGCGGTGATCCAGGGGGTACGCGAGCGGCGCAGCTTGAGCGCCTCGACCCGTACCGCCGCGGTGAAGTCACCCATCGTCGCCTCCGGTACCGGCGCCGACCAGGCGCAGGAAGTGGCTCTCGAGATCGTCGTGGGTCACGGTCAGGCTGGTGGGTGGGTACCCGGCGGCGACCAGCACGGTGGCCACGTCGTCCGGCCGGCGCAGGGCCGCCTCCTCGGTGAGCACCAGCGCGCCGTCCGGGCCGCCCCATCCGTCACCGCCAGCCGCTCCGGGACCGGTCGCCGCTGCGCCGCCCGGGTCGAAGCCGGCGGCGCGCAGCGCGACCCGCGCCCCGGCCGGGTCGCGCGCGGTGACCACGAGCCGGGGGCGTTCCCGCCGGGCCAGCTCGGCGGCGTCCAGCTCCTCGATCAGCCGTCCATTGTGGATGATCCCGATCCGGGTCGCCAGCCGGGACACCTCGGCCAGGATGTGGCTGGACCAGAAGATCGTGACGTTGCGGTCCCGGGCCAGCCCGCGCAGCAGGTTCCTGATCTCGACCACCCCCGCCGGGTCCAGCCCGTTCGCGGGCTCGTCGAGGATCAGCAGGTCGGGAGCATGGATGAGGGCCTTGGCCAGGCCCAGCCGCTGGGCGTTGCCGAGCGAGAGGGTACCGGCGCGGCGGTCCGTGTACGGGCCGAGAGCCAGCCGCTCGATCACCTCGGGGACCGCGGCCGGCCGAGCGAGCCGGCGCAACCGGTACACGATCTCCAGGTTCTCCCGCACGGTCAGCTCGGGGTACGCTGCCGGCGTCTCGACCAGGTACCCGACCCGGCCCCAGATCGGCAGCCGGCCCGGGCGGACCCGGGTACCGAACAGCTCGACGCCTCCGGCGCTCGGGCGAACCATGCCGAGCAGCATCCGGATCATGGTGGTCTTGCCAGCGCCGTTCAGCCCGAGCAGCCCGTAGATCTCGCCCGGGGGTATCCGCAGCGACACGTCCCGGACCGCGGTCACGTCGCCGTACCGCTTGGTCAGCCCGCCGGCGACGATCACCTGACCGGCGACCTCGGCTGGCGACTCGACGCGGACCTTGCTCGATAATTGCATGCGATGTAGTTTTTCAGCGGTTGAAGGTAAACGTCAAGCGAGTGGAGGAGCGGTGCCGCGGCAACCGGCCGGACTGCGCGAGCGCAAGAAGGAGAAGACCCGGCAGGCCCTGGCATCGGCCGCGATGCGCCTGTTCGCCGAGCGGGGGTACGAGGCGACGACCGTGGCCGACATCGCCGCGGCGGCCGAGGTGTCCACCCGTACCTTCTTCGCGTACTTCCCGAGCAAGGAGGACGTGTTCTTCACCGGTACCCGGGAGCGCCTGGACCTGCTCCGGCAGGCGTTCGCCGCACACTCCGCCGCCCTGCCCCCGCTGACCGCGATGCGCGCCACCCTCGACCAGATCATCGAGACCACCTCCCGTGACCTGTTCGCATCGGATCGCGACACCCGGCTCCGCCTCCTGCGCGAGCGCCCCGAGCTGCGCGCCCGCGGTACCCAGCTGCTGTTCTCCGCGCACCAGGTGCTGGCCGACGGCATCCGCGCGGGCGTACCCGGCCTGGACGGGTACGGTGCGGTCGCCGCCGCCGGGGCGACCATCGGAGCCCTGGTCGCGGTCGTGCTGCACGCCCTGGAGCACGGCGGGAGCGTCGACGAGATGCGGGCGGCCCTGACCGCGACCCTCGACCGGCTGGAACGCACGATGGTGCAGACCTCGACCGCATGGGGACGCGGCGAGCAGCACACGGACGGGGACGTCGACCAATACCGATGATCGGGCCGGCCGGCCGGGCGGCGGGTGGCTCACCCACAACCGCAAGGTCCTCTCCGGGGCGTCGCTCCTCCAGGACGCGGCGTCGCAGCTGCTGTACCCGATCCGGCCGATCTTCCTGACCACCGTGCTCGGGGCACCGCCCGCCGCGGTCGGCATGGTCGAGGGGCTGGCCGAGGGCTGGTGGCCGACCGGTACCGGCGCCGCTCGCTGATCAGGCTCGGGTACGGCCTCGCCGCCGGCCGGCAAGGTGATCATCGCGGTCGCCATATCTGACCGGTGGTGCTCGCCGGCCGGCGCGCGTCGACCGGCTCGGCAAGGGGTACGCGGGACGCCCCTCGGCGACCTCGGCGTGCCCACCACCACCACCACCACCACCACCGGCCGCGCCGCCGCGATACGTCAGCACGTGCTGTCGGGGTACGCACGCACGGACGCCTCGCGGCCAAGACGCCCGGCCGGCTAAGCGTTGTTTTTTCGCTGGAAGCTGCGGATGGCCCTCTCAACTGCAGTGGGCCGATGGACCATCTCGTTCCGAGCGGCGGAACCGGCAGACCAACCAGACCAGTCATCGTCCGACGCCGCCCAAGAGCCCTTCCCACCACAACCCTGACCTGAGCACAAGCTCCGGTGCGGGTGCTTGGGTCGGCGATGCATCGCAGCCCCGCGGGCCCGGCCAGTCCCTGTCCGGCCGAGGCGTGCTGGCCTGGGGGTCACGCAGGATCGGCTGCAGGAGCCCGGCCGAGGTCCAGCCGGCGATCCATGTCGAGTTGGAACGTCCCGTAGGGGTTGACGTGCGACCAAAACAGCGGCGTGAGCGCGCGCCGGTCAGCGTCGGTGAGCCGTCGCGCCCATGCGGGGTCTTCCAGGATGCGCTGCAGGAAGATCGTGTTGAGGTGCACCAGCGCGGCCTGCAGCAGGTGCAGCGCCAGCATCGAGGTCTCCTGGTCTTCGCGGTCGCCGGTCAGCTCAGCGTCCTTGCCGTATTCTCTGCACTTCTCAAGCGGACTCGCCGTCATGGCTTCGTGTCCTCCACCGCGCCCGGCCTGGCTGGTAGGCCCAGGATGACGGTGGTGCGGCGATGCCGCTGGGCCTGTTCGCGCTTCTGCCGGAGGAAGGTGAGGGTGAGGTCGACGCCCTCGATCTCACCGAGCCAGCCTTCGCGTAGCGCCCGGGCTCGCCGTGCGGTGAGGTCGTCCTCGAGTTCGTCGAGGCGGGGCAGCATCTTCGGGTCGATCTGCAGGACCGGACATCTGAGGCAAGCGTGCTCATGCGGGCAAGGGGTTCCATAGGGCCGTCCGCAGTTGCCGAGTTCGACCTTGCGTTTGTCGAAGTGTTCCTCGAACTCTCGCCACTCGCTGCCGCTGGCCGGGCGGTACTCGTGGTCGGGCCGTAGTTTGCGGCGACGGGCGAGGTGGGCCTGGTAGTGGCGGACGAGGTCCTCTTCGAAGACCGCGACGTAGCCGCGGGTAGTTCCAAGATCGAGATGTCCGAGTAGGGCGGCCCCGATGTGGATGGGCAGGCCACTGTTGACCAGGTCGGTGGCCAGGAGCCTCCGGAAGTCGTGCGGGGTGAACTTGGCCTGAGCGAACTCGCGGTGGTGTTCGGCCAGTTCGGCGCAGAGTTGCCCGAGGATGTGCACCACGGTGGTGGAGCTGAACACCTCGCGGCGGGAGCCGACGACGCGCTGGAACAGGAACGGCTGCGGCGAGCTGGTCTGCTTGTCGTGCGGGTCGAACCGGGTGACCAGCGGGATCGTCGCCCGATCGCGGGTGTGTCGGCGGATGATGGCCGCGATGACATGGAACAGCTCGGCCGGCATCGGTATGACGCGCTCCCTGTCGGTCTTCGAGGGAGCGATCACCAGGAGGGCGACAACCTCGCCGTTGGGCCGCTGGTACTGGCGGATGCTCAGCTGCGAGAGCTCCAGGAGTTCCTCGACGCGAACTCCGCTGTGACGCAGGGTTTCCACGATTGCCCACTCCCAGAAGGCCTTCTGCTCCTTGCGGGAGACATTCATGAGCTCACCGGTCGCTTGATCGCGGACCCGGACGTGGGCTTGCCCGAACTCGGTCTGGCGGCGACGGTCGTAGTCGGTGAACACCCGCTGGTAGGCGCGGCCGTCGACGGTGATGGTCTCACCGGGGGCCGCTGCGTCACCGGTGGCCAGGAGCTCGGCGAGGCGGGCGTATTTGTCCTCGACGTGCTCGACAAGCGCGGGCAGCAACGGCTGCCGGCGGCGGGTCCGGTCGGCCACCCGTTCGGAGCTGCGGCGGCGCCGGGCGGACTTGCCACGCGTCTCCGGGTCGCGGATCGGGCAGGGCGCGACCCACTGTGCCCACTGCTCGGGCTCCTCGGCGGCCCATGCCTGCAGGTCGTAGTAGAAGGCCCGCACCGCCACCAGGGCGGTGTCCTGGGAGAGCCGCGGTGACCCGTCGGGCTTGACCTTCAGCTCGGCCCGCCACTGTTGGTAGGTCTCCTCCGAAAGGCACAGGTCAGCCTGCTCGGGGTTGATCTTCTCGACGGTGCACCAGAAGGTGCTGACCAGTTCCCGGGACAGGCCCTCCAGGGAGCTGTAGTCCAGACCGGGGTGGCGGCGGGTCAGGTAGTCGATAAACAGCTGGGCGATCTGCGGGTCGGCGACCGGGTAGCGGCAGACCAGTTGCTCGACGGAGAGCCGCCCGGCCCGCAGCGCTGTCCGCAGTGTCCGCGGGGTCTGCGGCGGGAAGTGCTCCATCTCATGCAGCACCTCCCAGGCCAGGTGACCGGTGAAGCGGGTAGTCGAGGTGTTGACGACCCCAGCCAGCTCACGGCACTCCTTGGCGTAGTGCAGGAACGCCTCGGGGGTCAGGTCCGCCAGGGCGATGCCCTGGGTGGTCAGCGCGCAGCACACATCAAACAGGGCCCGGTTCCGGTAGAGCCGGCTGGCCTCGGCGGCCTCGGCCTGCTTGAAGAAGCGGTCCAGCAGCGGGTCGTCCTGGGCGACGCGGAACGTCTTGGCGTAGGCGAGGAACTTGTTGGAGCGCATCGCGGGCAGGCTCGGCCGGATCACCCGCAGGCACAGCAGCGCCTCCAGGCCGCCGGTGATCGTGGACCTCCCCCGGTCTTCGGGCCGTTCCAGGCCGCGGACCAGTCGTCCGGGCGCGTCCAGCCCGCTTCCCTCCCACCGTTGCTGCCAAGTCTCGCCGGGGAACTGGTCCAGGTGGCGGAGTAGGCGTTTGATTGCCGCTTCCCGCCGATACTCGCGGGTCCGCCAGTCGTCCCAAGTCGACTGCGACACCGCGGCGATCTCCTCCGGCGTCGCCTGGGCCAGGTCACCGCGGGGCCGCGGCGGGATGGTGGGCGTGGCCTGGGCGGCGTGCAGGATGCCACCCCATCGTCCCGGAATCTCCTGGTCGGTGGCTGCCGACCGGGGCTTGGTGCGCCACGTCTTGATCTCAGTCTTGGTCTCAGCCACCGAACACCGCCTGGATATCGGCAGGGTCGTAACCCGGTGAGAAGTGCCGCTCGACCTGCGGCCGGGCGTAGTGCTCCTGCAGCTTGTCGATCAGTTCCTCGACGCGGACCCGCGTGTAGCGCTCCGTCGTGGACAGATGCCGGTGCCGAAGAACGGCCTGGACCTCCACGATGCTGAGCTCAGGGTCTCCGGCCATTCTGGCGGCCGCGGTGTGTCGACAGTCGTGGATGGTCCAGTTGGTGCCGAGCTTGGCATTGGCCCTGTTCAGCACGGCGCGCATCGCCGAGTAGATCAGCGGCCGGGGCCTGCCGTGCAGGGCCCGCCAGACCGGCTGGTCCTCGGCCGGGAGCCCGTGCTCGTCGAGGTAGAGGGCCAGGTAGGCGAAGGCCTCCGGAGAAGCGGGCACCTCCTGCAGCGCCCGTGACCCCTTGGAGACGACCCAGATCCGCTTGCCCGCCCAGTCCACGTGTTCCAGCCGCAACTCCAGGAGCTCACTGGCCCTGGCACCACTGGAGACATAGAAGGACAGCAGCGCCCGGTCCCGGTCGCAGGTCATCGCCTCGAACAGCTCACCCCACAGCCGATCGGGGATGGATCGGGGTGCCAGGTCGGCGACCTTCTGGCGCAGCCGCGCCCGCGGCGCGAGCCGGTGCGATTCCAGCGGACTTCGATGCGCGAGCAGAGCCCGACGGCCCGGCTGGTCGGGCACCGGGTTGACCGCCGGACCCCGCCCGTAGTGGGCGTGGAAGGTGTAGAACCCCGACAGCACCGACAGTGTGTGGTTGATCGTCGAGGACGCGTACCCCTCCGGCAGTGCCTCCTTGCCCGTGCGCAGGTTGACCATTCCGGGCCGCAGGTTTGAGGAGCGTCGCCGCTGGGGGTTGCGGGCCGTACGCAGCCACCCGACCAGAAGCGCAACCTCACCGGTCGTCGCCCGCTCCCAACTCATCGCCAGCATCTCCAGCAGCCGCCACCAGCGCAACAGGTCATGCGCATACGACCGGCACGTCAGCGGGCTCGCGTCGCCGAGCGCGAGATCCCGCAGGTACTTGCTGATCGGCTCGACCTCGCCGCCGTTCCCATCGATCACCACATAGGGAAGGGACGGCCAGTCTCCGGCCCGGACCTCGCCGATACGCGGCAGGTCGGCCCGCCCTTCCGACAAGGCCCTACGTACGTCGTCCAAGGACTGCTCTCCTCTCCTGGTGCCCCTGTGGGGGGCGGGACAGAAGTGCAGTCAACAGGGAGAACACGAACCCGTTGGCCGAGTTCCACGCGGCTCGGGCCACGTTCGGGAGTCCAGGGTCACCACGGCCAGCCCACCCACGACCTTGCCGCCCACCGCGCCCTGGTACCGCCACAAGCACACCGTCTCGGTCGCCGACATGCTCGCCGCGCTGCGGCGTGCCCTGCTGGCCGCCCAATATCAGCACGGTCACCCCCACCAGCACACCCTCGACCTATTCCAGCCGCCCTGCTCAGCCAGCTCAACCCGCCGCATAACCCCGAAACACGAGATTAATCCAATCTCGACCGCGACCGGGAGGAGGCGGAGCCTCCTACGCCGGGATGACCTGGTGGAGAACCGTGAGCAGGCCCACCAGGGCGGCCAGGGACACCATGCCTCCCATGATCAGGCCGAAGAACGGCCGGTCGCTCTTGCGCATCATGTGACTCCTTTCACAAAGTCCGTACAGCCATCATGCCAGTGCCCCGCCGCTTTGACTGCGTAAGCGGAGCCGTTCGCGCTCCTTGCGCCAGACATCCCCGCCGGGCGTGGCGGCCAGGGATTTCCCCCGTTGGGGCGGTGCTGGGGTTAGGTGTTTCGTGTAAGATAAGATAACGATTATCGAGCACTATAACCGAGGAGCCGCCGCATGCCGACCGAACCCTCCCCGGACACCCAGGCCGCGATCGAGCTGGCCCTGGCATCCAAGGCACCGGCGACCGTACGGGCCTACGAGGCCGACTGGCGGCACTTCACCGCCTGGTGCGCCAGCCGCGGCCACACGCCGCTCCCAGCCCAGCCCCCCGTGATCGCCGCGTACCTGGCCGCGCACGCTCGCGGGGTCGGCGGGGTCGAGCGGCTCAAGACCTCCACGCTGCAACGGCGCATGGCCGCCATTGGCGCCTACCACACCGCGAACTACCTTCCGAACCCGTGCAAGTCGCCGGAGGTGCAGGCGACCTGGCACGGCATCCGCCGCGAGCTCGGCTGGAGCAAGAACCGCGCGACACCGGCGACCACCTCGGTGCTGCGGCAGCTCGCCGACACCTGCGACACCGAGCGCTACATCGGCCTGCGGGACCGGGCCATGCTCCTGCTGGGCTTCGCCGCCCTGCTGCGCCGCTCCGAGGTCGTCGCGCTCGACGTCAGCGACCTCGTCCTGGTCCCGGAGGGGCTCGAGGTCCGCGTCGACCACCCGGTCGACCGCGGCGAGCGCGATCCCGAGCCCCGCATCGACATCCGCGCGGTCCCCTACGGCGACCACCCGGAGACCTGCCCCGTCAGGGCGTGGTTCGCCTGGCGCTCGGCCACCGGCCTCGACGACGGGCCGGCCTTCCGGCCCGTCCACCCGCGCGCCCGCGTCGGCCACTACCCCACCGCCACGATCCAGCGCGCCCTGCGCCTCACCGACCTGGCCGTCTACCGCGCGGTGCAGAGCGCCGCCCGCCGGGCCGGGCTGGAGACGCCGCTCAGGTACCGCGGTCACAGCCTGCGCGCCGGCGCCGCGGTCCAGGCCGGCCCGGTCGCCACCGACCAGGAGCTGATGGAGGCCGGCGGCTGGGCGTCCCTGGAGGTCGTCCGCAGCTACACCGGCTCCACCCGCATCTGGGAGGACCCCGTCGCCGGCCGCCTCGGCCTCTGACCCCGCCGGGCCGCCGCCCGCCCGCGCCACACCGGGAACCGTTGCGCGGACGGGGGGAAGATGTTGGGGGCAACGTATGATCGGCGAAGGGACGGGCGATGGGTGAGACGACGGGCACCACGCGACGGACGAGCGACCTGGACCTGCGGGGCCGGCGGGCGCTGGTGACCGGCGCGGCCAGCGGGATCGGCCGCGCCTGCGCCAGGCGCCTGGCCGCGGCCGGCGCCGAGGTGACGGTGCTCGACCGGGACGCCGACGGGGCCAAGCGGGTCGCCCACGAGCTGGAGGGGCGCGTGCTGGTCGTCGACCTGGCCGGCCCGGACCTGGACACGCTGCGGGTCGACACCGATATCCTGGTCAACAACGCGGGGCTGCAGCACGTCGCCCCGGTGCAGGAGTTCCCGCCCGAGCGCTTCGCGCTACTGCTGCGGGTCATGTTGGAGGCGCCCTTCCGGCTCGCCCGGGCGGCGCTGCCGGGCATGTACGAGCGCGGCTGGGGCCGGATCGTCAACATCTCCTCGGTGCACGGCCTGCGCGCCTCGCCGTTCAAGAGCGCCTACGTGGCCGCCAAGCACGGCCTGGAGGGGCTGTCGAAGGTGATCGCGCTGGAGGGCGGCCCCCAGGGCGTGACCAGCAACTGCATCTGCCCCGCCTACGTCCGCACCCCGCTCGTCGAGAGCCAGATCGCCGACCAGGCGCGCGTCCACGGCATCTCCGAGGACGAGGTGGTCGCCACCGTCATGCTCACCGAGCCCGCCATCAAACGGCTGGTCGAGCCCGAGGAGGTCGCCGAGCTGGCCGCCTTCCTGTGCTCGGAGCCCGCCTCGTTCGTCAACGGCGCGTCCATGACGATGGACGGGGGCTGGAGCGCGCGCTGACCAAGGCGAGGACGCTATAAAGCGCGCGAGTCGCTGCTGGCCGGGACCGGCAGCGGTCTGCTCGTCCGCAGGCGGGGTCGCTGGAGGCGCTCGAGCCGCGGCACGGCGAGGTCACCCAACCGCAGCTCCGCGACCCCGACGCCTTCGACCGGCTCGCTGTGCGGCCCGATCGAGGCGACGGCCAGCAGGAGCACCTCGCGCTGCTGATCATCGACCTCGACGACTTCAAGCAGGTCAACGACGTCTACGGGCACGCCGCCGGCGACGAACTGCTGGTCCAGGTCAGCCGGCGGCTGGTCGAGGTGGCCGGCGGCCGCGGCGTGCCCGCCCGCTTCGGGGGCGACGAATTTGCGCTGCTGCTCAGCGGGCTCGGCGAGGCGGGCGAGGCCGACGAGCTCGCCGAGCGGCTGCGCGTGCCCATGCTGGAGCCGTTCCGGCTGGCCAGGGCGACGGTGTCGGTCGGTGCCAGCGTCGGGGTCGCCGCCGCCACGCCGGCGCTCACCGCCGGGGACCTGGTGCGCTGCGCCGATGTCGCCATCTACGCGGCCAAGGGCAAGGGCAGGAACCGGGTGGAGCGGTTCGACAGCGCCCATCGCGGCGACATCGCCCGGCTCCCGCTCCTCGAGGAGCACCTCGCCGAGGCGGTCGACCGCGACGAGATCGTGCTCCACTACCAGCCCCAGATCGACCTGCGGTCAGGCACCTGCGCGGGGGTCGAGGCGCTAGTCCGCTGCAATCACCCGACCATGGGCGCGCTCGGGCCCGGCACCTTCATCCCGCTCGCCGAGCGGACGGGCGAGACGGCCTGCTCGGCAACCACGTCCAGGGCGCCGCTGCCTCCAGGTCGCGGGCTGGAGCTGGCTGTCGCCGGCCAGCGAGCTGCGTGTGGCCGTCAACGTCGCCGCGCGGCAACTGGCCGACCCAGGTTCGCGGAGGTCGTGCGAGCGGCGCTGCGCGACGGCGGGCTACCTGGACTGGCTGCTGGACCCCGAGCTGCGACCACCCAAGCATCGAGATCGTCAGGGTCTGCTAGAGGCTGCTTGTAACGATTTCGCCCGGCCTGACGGTTACAGCGCGTCGGACTCGGCCGAGGAAGGAACACGCATGCGCAAGCAGTGGCCGATTGTGATCGGCACCGTCGCTGTCCTCCTGGTGGTGGCGGCCACCACCGCCTCGGCGAAACAATCGGGTGGAACGGGCCGCCAGATCGTCGAGCGAACCGTCACGCTGACACCGCCCAACGGCGGCGACTACCTGACCGTCAACGAGCTGGTGACCTGCCCCGCGGGCACCGCATCGGTGAACGGCGGCTGGGCCTGGGTCACGCCACCAGTCGGCGACACCACCAGCCGTCGCCTCGCCGGTGGCCCGGACGGCACCGACTGGCGGGTGGTCTTCAACACCTGGGTCGACTGGGGCAGCACCAACGACTTCACGCTCTGGGCCATCTGCGTCAACGCCTAACGGGGCTTCGCCCCAGCCCGACGCGGCATGAGGTGGCTCCGGCTGTCAGCAATTAGCGAACCGGTGGTTCGCGTACATTTCGTCGCCGAAGCGACCGTTGGCCGTCAAGGCCGCGCGATCAACCGGAGCCACCAGATGACGGTACCCCGAACCGCCGCAGACGTGCTCGACGACCATGTGACCTTCGAGCTTGAGTGCATCGACCGGCTGTACCTGAACCTGTACCAGCCCAAGCTGCAGCATGAGCTGGGCGTGGTCGGCTTCTTCAAGGGCCACAGGGGGTTCCAGTTCGTCTCCTCGGCGCTGATGGACCCGATCACCAAGGCGTTCGTCACCGCCATCCACCGCTACGTCAACGACCACAACATCCCACTGGTCGACTTCCGTCCCGGCGAGCGCAAAGACGACATCGCCCAGCGGTACCCTTGCCGGCCACGACGGCGCTGAGGGGATCTTGTTCGTCGGCCGCGCCCAGGAGAAGACCTCGGCGTTTCGGACCGAGAAGGCCCGCCGATAGTTTCCAGCGCAAAACCAACGATTACAGCCGATCGTTGATCCGGGTGGGCGTGGGGGCCGGGGTAGTACGTCCGGCTCTGGCGCGCCTGTGGGGATTCGCGTAGCGTGCCGCAACTTCGATGGCGGCCAACCTGAGGCGGACTCCCGGTGGCGACCCGTGACGTGTTCTCCGATGCCGAATTGGCGCAACTCCGCGGGTTCCCGGAGATCACCAGGGCAGAGCTGATCCGCTACTTCACGCTCACCGACGCCGACGAGGCGTTCGTGCGGAAGTTCCGTGGCCAGGGCAACACGCTGGGTGCGGCGGTGCAACTGTGTGCGCTGCCCTGGCTAGGGTTCGTGCCCGACGAAGTCCGCTCGGCGCCAGCGGCCGCGGTCGCGCGGCTGTCGGAGCGGCTCCAGATCCCGGTCGGGGCGCTGCGCGGCTACGGGCTGCGGGAGCAGACCCGCACCGATCACCTCCGCGAGGTCGCCCGGTACCTGGGTTGGCGGACGATGGACGAGCTGGCCTGGAAGCAGCTGCAGGAGTTTCTGTTCGCCCGGGCGATGGAGCACGACGCGCCCAAGCTGTTGTTTCGGCTGGCGTGTGAGCGGCCGGGCCTGGTGAACCTGCTGGAGCGCGTCGCCACCGGCCGCGAGCAGGCCCGGACCGAGACCTGGGCGCGGGTGGCCCACTTGCTCGGCGACGACCGCCGCGCCGATCTGGACCGGCTGCTGGTGGTGGACCCGCGGCTGGGCCACACCCCGCTGGCCTGGCTTGGCAGCGGGCCGACGCAGGCCACGCCCGGTGCGGTCAAGGCCGAGTTAGACAAGCTGGCCTACCTGCGCCGACTGGACGCGCACACGCTGGACCTGTCGGGGTTGCCGGCCGAGCGGCGGCGGTTTCTGGCTGGGGTCGCTGGATGAGGTCCTGCTGCTGTTCGACCAGGCGCTGTCGGGCCGGGAGTCGGTCGCGAAGGTGAAGTTGACCGAGGCTCTGGCCGAGCGGGCCCGCGGCGGGGAGGACCGCCAGGCGCTGTTGGACGAGATCCTCGAGATCGTGCTGGACCCTGAAGTTGCCGACGAGCGGGTGGGTGGGCTGTTGCGGGAGGGCGTGGGCCTGGACCGGCTGCAGGCCGCCTGGGCGGCGCGCCCGCAGCGGATGCCCCGCGACCACGGGCACCTGGCGATGCTGGACGCCTCCATTGGGTATGTGCGCCAGTTCGCCCCCGAGGTGCTGCGCGCCGTGCGGTTTGCCGGCGGGACCGCTGGCGGGACGGGCACCGAGGAGCTGCTGCGGTCCGTGCAGCTCCTGGCGGAGCTGTATGCGACCGGGGCGCGCAAGGTCCCGTCGGATGCGCCGACCGGGTTTGTCCCGGCACGCTGGGCTGGCTACCTGGACGCCGCCGCGGCGGCTGGCGACGCCACCGGCTACCGACACTACTGGGAGCTGTGCGTGCTGCTCGGCCTGCGGGACGGGCTGCGCTCCGGCGACGTCTACGTCCCCGGGTCGCGCCGCTACGCCGACCCCGCGTCGTTCCTGCTCACGCCTGAACAATGGGTGCCGCTGCGGATGGAGTTCTGCCAGCTGGTCGGCAAGCCCGCCGCCGCAGTCGACGCCCTCGCACTTGCCGACGAGGAGCTGCACGCCGCCCTGGCCGACCTCGACGCGCTGCTGGGCAAGACCCGCGCCAAAGGCTCGGGCAAGGGTTCGGGCAAAGGCGCAGGCAAGGGTGATCCAGGGGAGGTTCGGCTGGGCGACGACGGGGAGCTGGTCATCCCGCCGCTGTCGGCCGAGGACATTCCCGCCGAGGCGGAGGCGCTCCGCGACGAGCTGGCCGGCATGCTGCCGCGGGTGCCGTTCGCCTCGGTGCTGGTAGAGGTCGACGCCCGCACCGGGTTCCTGGACCACCTGGTCCACGCCGGCGGGAAGGTCACCCGCCCACCCGAGCTGAAACGCAACCTGATCTACGTGCTGGTCGCCGAGGCCACCAACATGGGCCTGACCGCCATGGCCGAGTCCTGCGGCGTCCCCTACGAGGTCCTGGCCTGGACCGCCGAGTGGTACGTGCGGCCCGAGACCCTGGAGGCGGCCAACACCGCGGTGGTCAACTACCACCACCGGCTGCCGCTGACCCGGGCGTTCGGGCCGGGCACCCTGTCCAGCTCCGACGGGCAGCGGTTCCCGACCAAGGGCCGCTCGATCACCGCCCGGGCGCTGTCGCGCTACTTCGCCCGCGGCCAGGGGATCTCGGCCTACACCCACGTGTCGGACCAGCACTCCACCTTCGACACCAAAGTGATCGTGGCTGCCGCGCCCGAAAGCCACTACGTCCTGGACGGGATCTTGGGCGACGACACCGACCTGCCGATCACCGAGCACGCCACGGATACGCATGGGGCGACGCTGGCCAACTTCGCCCTGTTCGACCTGGTCGGCAAGCAGCTGTCCCCGCGGATCCGCGACCTGGGCAAGATCACCCTGTACCGCACCGGACCCCGCGCGAGCTTCACCAGCCGCTACCCGCACGCCGGGCCGCTGCTGACCGCCGGCTCAACGCCGAGCTGATCACCGCCTACTGGGATGACCTGCTGCGGGTGGCCGCGTCGGTGAAGTACGGCCACGCCACCGCCGCGCTGGTGGTCGGCAAGCTGTGCTCCTCCAAGCGCCAGCAGAACGCGCTGACCGCGGCGATCAAGGAGTACGGGGCGCTGCGGCGCACCATCTTCGCCGCCCGCTACCTGGTCGACGAGACCTACCGGCGGCGCATCGCCCGCCAGCTCAACAAGGGCGAGAACCTGCATTCGCTGCGCCGCGAGCTGGCCTACGCCGGCGAGGGCGCGGTGCGGCGGCGCTACCACGAGCAGCAGACCGAGCAGATGTGGTGCCTGACGCTGGCGACCAACGCGATCGTGACCTGGACGACTGAGTACTACGGATTGGCGATCGCGGCGCTGCGCCGCGGTGGCCGGGTGGTCGACGAGGAGGTCTTGGCGCACCTGTGGCCTAGCCACCACGAGAACGTCCACTTCTACGGCACCCACGCCGTCGACGTCGACCGGGAGTTGGCCAAGCTCGACGCCGACGGCTACCGGCCGCTGCGCACCCCGGCACCCACCCCCTCGAGCTGAAAGTGGACCGCCGTGTCGAGCGCCGTTGACCTCGCCTCGTCGGCACCCTGAGGAGCATCGTGGCGGCAAATGGCGAATTTGCTGCCACATCACATCAAGGCAGATGCTGTACCGGTCAGGCGGTCCAGATGATGCCGGGGGGCATGATGGACCAAAACGCCATAGAGTGGCGGCCAACATGCGACAAAGACGGCTGCATCGGCGTCCGCCTCCCCGCAAGTCCCAAGTGCCTGGCCCATGCCAGCGATGAGCAGCGGAACGCGACACTCAAGCGATTCGGCGAGACCGGCGAGATCGACGCGCGTGGCGTGTCCATCACCCAGGGTCTCTTGGAGCAGATCCTTGCCGCGGGCACCGCGCAACGCGGAAGGCCGCCCGACCTTCATGGCAGCCGATTTTCAGGCGGCGACCTTCCAGGGCGACGCCCAGTTCAACAAGGTGACCTTCTAGGGCGACGCCAACTTCGGCGCGGTGATCTTCCAGGGCGACGCCCGGTTCAACGACGCAAGGTTTGAGCAGGCACGTTTACTTGGTCCGCTGCTGGTCTACGGCGTACTTCGGCTGGACGCGGCACAGTTCGCCCAGCTAATCCATATCGAGGCTGGCGCCGCCCGCGGCCTCAGCTGCCAGCGGACCCGCTTTCCGGCCGGGGTGCAGTTCCGAGTAAGAGGCACCGACGTTGTGTTGGACGACGCGGACCTGTCCAGCCCGTCCATCTTGGCGGGCATCCCCGCACTCTCCGACCCCCGACTTGCTAGGCGTGAGCAGTTCGTCGACGCCCCGCTGTTGGCACGGCCCCGGCTGCTGTCGGTCCAGGGCACGAACGTGGCAGGGCTGACGGTCTCCAACGTGGATCTGGCGGAGTGCCGGTTTGCCGACGCGCACAATCTTGACAGCCTCCGGCTGGAGACCGGAGTCACGTTCGGGGAACCGCCGGTGCGCCTTCGATGGGACTGGCGCCAGGTGATCGCTGAGGAACGCGCCTGGCGTGCCGCCCCACCCAAGCGACGGACTCCGCGATGGAAGGCCCCCAAGCGGCCGCCGGCCTGGCTCCATGAGCCCTCCCTCGCCTTCACGAGGAAGTGGCCAGAGGTGCCACCGGCCGGGCAGATCGCTGGGCTGTACCGGGCGCTGCGCAAGGGCCGCGAGGACGCCAAGGACGAGCCCGGCGCGGCCGACTTCTACTACGGCGAGTGCGAGATGCGCCGCCACGCCCGCCGCACCGATATCACCGACAATCCCACCGAGAAGTCTCGTGGGCAGGTCGAACGCATCATCCTGACCGTCTACTGGCTGGTATCCGGCTATGGCCTGCGGGCCTGGCGGGCGCTGGCCTGGCTGGCAGCGGTGGCCGCCGTGTTCGCGGTCGCCTTCCACCTGATTGGCTTCACCCGCCCGCCGCAGCCGGTCTCGTACTGGACCAGCCTGCTGTATGCCTTCCGCGCCACCCTGTCGCTGACCGACAGCGACGTCCAGTTGACCGCCTGGGGCAAGCTGCTGCAGGGCCTGCTCCGGCTGACGGGCCCGGTGCTGCTCGCCTTGGCGCTGCTGGCCATCCGGGCGCGTACGAAACGTTGAGCCCGTTAGTTAGTCGACCCGCGGTTGTGGCGGCAAAGCGCCGATTTGCTGCCACAACCCCGAGCGGCCGGTCCCGCGACCAGGATTGTCGGGGCCGCATGCGACCCTCGAAGTGCCCGCATTTGCTGCCACGACCACGGGAGGTGCTGTGGCCGACGTCGTTCCCCTCCCGTCCCGGCTCGCGCGTCGCGCAGCCGGTCGGGGCGAGCTGGCCGCCGCTGTCGCCGCGTTCCTCGACCACGCCGACCTCGCCACCACTACCCGGCGCGTCTACCGGTCCTCCCTCGCCGCCCTGGTCGACGGGATCGGCCCGACCCGGCCCATGCCCGAGGTCACCGGCGAGCTGCTCGACGGCTGGTTCCGCGCCCGCTACGCGCCTGCGGCGCCGGCGACCTGGAACCGCGAACTCGCCACGCTGCGCTCAGCGGTTGCCTGGTGGCGCACCCACGGCTGGCTGGACGCCCACGCCGACCCCACCGCCGGTCTGATCCGCCGCCGCGAGCGCCCAGACCGCACCCGCGCCCTGAGCCGCGCCCAGCTCGAGGCGCTGTGGCACCGCGGCGACCTGCGGCTGCGGGACAAGACGCTGTGGCGGCTGCTGTATGAGACCGCCGCCCGCGCCAGCGAGGCCCTCAATCTCGACGTCGACGACCTCGACCTCGCCAACAAGCGCGCCAAGGTCGTCGCCAAGGGCGGCGCGGTCGAGTGGGTCCACTGGCAGACGCCAACCGCCCGGCTGCTTGCCCGCCTGGTCGCCGGACGCACCAGCGGCCCGGTGTTCCTCTCAGACCGGGCGCCGACCCGCCCGGTCCCCGCCGGCGACCTCGACCCGGCAAGCGGCCACGCGCGCTGTCGTACCGGCGCGCCGCCCACCTGTTCCACCAGACCACCGGGTGGACGCTGCACCAGCTGCGCCACTCGGCGCTCACCCACGAGGCCGAGGACGGCACCAACACCCCCATGCTCCTCGCCAGGAGCCGCCACGCCTCGGTCCGGTCGCTGGAGCGCTACGCCCGTCCCAGCCCCGAAGCGGTCGCCCGCCACGTCGCCCGCCGCGACCCGGCCGCCCGGCGCCCGCCAGGTAGGTGACGATGGTGACCATGGTGGCGCCCTCCCTGTGGGCTCCTGCTGGCTCCGCTGGTCAAGGCCGCACGAACAGGCGCTGGAACCGCGGGCCCAGCCAGGGTCTGCGACCCCAGGCCAGCAGCTGGCCCCGGACGATCCCCGGCCACTGCGAGCGCCGCCCGTACACCACCAGCAGGAAGGTCACCGGGTCGGCGGTGAGCCGACAGTCGGCCGCCCCGGGGTGTGGCGGCCCCACCGCGGCGGTGCCGCCGTGGAAGCGGACCTGGAAGCTCGAGCCGCCGCGCAGGCGGACCTGGTAGGTGGCGGTGAGCCCGCCCGCGCGCGCCCGGTCGACGTAGCGGGGCACCAGGGCGGTGAGCGCCGCGAGGATCAAGCGGGCGTGGGCGGGGTCGATCGGCCAGGGACGCCCGATGGAGCGGGCGACGTCGTGGCCGTGCACGACGAACTCGCCCAGCAGGATGGCGCTTTGCGCGGCGAGCTGGATGGTCACCCCGCCGAAGAAGGGGACTGGGTGGGTGGCGGGTAGCTCGGCGGTCTCGGCCAGGTACCGGCGCGCGTTGGCGTCCAGCCGCCGTGCCAGCACGCTGGGCGCTCGCTCGGGCTGGGCGGCCATGCGCTGGGCGTGGACCGGGCCCAGGTCGATGGTCGGCTCCGGCAGCGCCCGTCCGCACGCGAAGTCGGCGTACAGCGCCGGCGCGTCGGCGAGGTGCAGGCTGGTCTCGCCCAGCGTCCAGGCAAGGCCGCGGGTGGGCGCCTGCGGGTCGGGGACCGCCTCCAGCAGCCCGACCAGCCGGCGCGCCACCGCCTCCAGGGCGGCGCGGGTGGCGGGCAGGTCCAGCGGGACGGCTGCCGCGCTGACCAGGGGGTGGGATGGATCCAGCGTGTTCATGGCGGCCTCCAAGCGGCCCGCTCTACTGCACTTTTCAGTAGAGGCTGTTGGCAGAATACTGCACCATGCAGTAAAGTCAAGGGGTGGCTCGCTCACGACTGTCGACCACCGGCTTCTCGATCCTCGGGTTGCTGGCGTTGCGCCCGTGGAGTGCCTACGAGCTCACCCAGCAGATCCACCGCAGCCTGCGCTACCTGTGGCCCGCCTCCGAGCGGAACCTGTATGCCGAGCCCAAGCGCCTGGCGGCCGCGGGGCTGGTCCGGATGCGCCGCGAGGCGGTGGGCCGGCGCAGCCGCACCGTCTACGAGATCACCCCGGCGGGGCGCGAGGCCCTGCGCCGCCATCTGGCGACGCCGCCCGCACCGCCCCAGCTGGAGTTCGAGGCCCTGCAGCGGCTGTTCTACGCCGACCAGGGCAGCAAGCAGGACCTGCTCGCCGCCCTGGACGCCACCAGCCGGCAGGTCGAGCAGCTGCTGCACGACGGCCTCCAGCAGGTCCGCGGCTACCAGACCGACGGCGGGCCCTTCCCCCAGCGACTCCACCTCATCATGCTGTTCACCCGCTTCTACGCCGACTTCCTGCTGCTGGTGCGCGACTGGGTCGCCCTGGCGCGCCGCGAGGTGGCCAGCTGGCCGACCACCAGCGACCTCGGCCTCACCGACGGCACCCGGCGGATCCTCGAGGACCTGCTCCGGCAAGGCGACCAGCTGACCGCGGCTCCCGGGCGGGCCTCCACCGAGCGGGCCGCCACCGAAGGCTCGCCCAGCAGGCGCTCAGAGGCGGACGGCGAGGGTCGACCGGGCAGCCTGCCAGCATAAGCGGGGCCGACCGTGCGCGGCCGCGCGGGAAGTTCAACCAGGCGGCCGAGCTCGACGACCGTGCGCGACCGGGCTACCCGCCTTCGCTGTCCGACGAGCTCACCAGGGTGGCTGCTGTCGGCCCCGGCTGCCGGGTGCTGGAGATCGGCTGCCGGACCGGGCAGGCCACCGTGCCGTTGGCCGAGCGGGCTGCCGAATCGTCGCGGTCGAGCTCGGCGCGGTCTGGGCGGCGGTCGCCCAGCCAACCTGGCCCGCTTCCCCGCGGTCGAGGTGGCCGTGACCGCGTTCGAGGAATGGCCGCTGCCGCCCGAGCCGTTCGGTGGTCGTCGCGGCGACGGCGTGGCACTGGCTGACCCGGCGGTGCGGGTCGCCAAGGCGCCGCGGCGCTGCGGCTGGGTGGGACGCTGGCCACGGTCGTGACCCATCACGGCGCCGGTGGCGACGAGGACTTCTTCATCCAGGCGCAGGCCGCTACAGCGCTGGGACCCAGACACGCCATCTGGCGGGGTGCGGTTGCGCGGTTGCCGCCGCCGCGGTTGCGCACGACAGGACGAACTGGACCACTCGGCTGGTTCGGGCCGGCCGTCTTCCCCCGCTTCGACCGGGACCTGGCGTACACGACCGCCGGGTATCTGGATCTGCTCCGATCGTATTCGGAGAACGCGTCACCGGTCGCCACCGGGTCCGCCTCAGCTCGGCCGCCATCGAAGTTGCGGCACGGTACGCGAATCCCCACAGGTGCACCAGAGCCGGACGCACCACCCAATCCCGCGCCCACCAGGACAAGCGATCGGCTGTAATCGTTGGTTTTGCGCTGGAAGCTATCGGCGGGCCCTGCAGGCCGAGTTCGCCCGCATCCAGGTCCTGGACCGCTCCCTTGCCGGCCGGGTCTTCTTCGAGGAGGTGATCCGCGACAACCTGGACGCCGGACGGCCCGACCGCGTCTCGCTCATCTTCGCCCGCCACCTCATCAAGACCACCCGGGGCGGTTTCGGA
>WNGE01001892.1_pt1 | contig 26069 bp, 28 predicted proteins | sample 5400651 | NCBI WGS metagenome assembly WNGE01 (sample SAMN13153370, study PRJNA577476) | soil metagenome | isolation source: 60 cm soil or saprolite under grassland replicate 2 | place: USA:California | collected 2016-06-15 | reverse complement strand
CCCGAGCCGGGCGGGCCGGTGACGCCGATGATGTGCGCGCGGCCGGTTCGCGGGTGCAGGCAGCGCATCGCCTGGCGGGCATCGGCCTGGCCTGCCTCGACAGCACTGATCAACCGCGTGAGTGCGAGTCTGTCGCCTTGCAGCAGGCGCTCGGCTAACTCCTTCGCTGGCGGACGACTCAACGCTCGACCGCCGCGGCACGGTCGCCGGTGATCGAGCGCAGGAAATTGATGGTCTCGGTGGTCGGCGAGCCTGGACCGAAGATGGCCTTGATACCCAGCTCGCGCAGCTTTGGCATATCGGCCTCGGGGATGATGCCGCCGGCCCACACGATCACGTCGTCCAGCCCGCGAGTGCGCAATTCGTCCATGATGCGCGGAAACAGCGTCATGTGAGCACCCGACAGGATGCTCAGGCCGATGGCGTCGACGTCTTCCTGGAGCGCGGCCTCGGCGATCATCTCTGGCGTCTGCCGGATCCCGGTGTAGATCACTTCGAAGCCTGCATCACGCAGCGCGCGGGCAATGACTTTCGCGCCCCGGTCGTGGCCGTCCAGACCAGGCTTCGCAATCAATACCCTCACGCGTGCTCCTGGAGGAGCTCGATCAGCACGCCCAGCGCCGCTGTTGGCTGCAGGAATGCCACGTCGCCGTGCGCACCAGGGCGGGGCTTCTCGTCGATCAGCTCGACGCCTTTGTCGCGCAGGTCGCGCAGATGCTCGTGGATATCGGGCGTACCGAAGCACAGGTGGTGCAGCCCTGGCCCGCGGCGTTCCAGAAAGCGCGCCACGGGCGTGTCGGGATCGGTCGGCTCGAGGAGCTCGATCAGCATGTTGCTGGTCTTGACGAATGCGACTTTGAGCTGCCGGTCGGGCAGCTCGAGCTGGTCCTGCAGTGCCAGCCCCAACTTCTCGCCATAGAAGCGCAGCGCGTCATCAATGCTCGGCACCGCGATACCCACGTGGTGCACGGCCAGCGGCTCGCGGTGCATAACGGGAGTATAGGTAGCGCGAGCTACTCGACCGGGACCGCGGCGGTGAGCGCCTCGATGGCGCCAGCGACATCGGGCACGAACGTGAGCATCTGCAGATCGCTCTCGATCGTGTGCAATTCTTCGAGCAGCGTGCGCAGGACTTTCTCCCAGCCCCGTCCGACGACGACGATCGGTTTGCCCTGGATGGCGCCGAGGAACGCCAGGTTCCACACCACGCCCAGCTCGGCCAGGGTGCCTGAGCCGCCAGGGAGCACCACGAACGCCGAACCAAGCTCGACCATCTTGTCGATCCGCTCCAACAATGCGGCGGTCTGGATTTCCTGGTCCAGGAACGCGTTTGGTAGTCGCTGGAAGTTGCGCGCGATGACCTCGACGGTGACGCCAACGACCCGGCCGCCTGCCTCTTTGGCGCCGCGCGAGACGGCCTCCATCGTGCCGTTGTAGCCGCCGGTGACCACGGCATAGCCGCGTTCGGCCAGGGCACCACCCAATCGTTGCGCCGCAACGTACTCGTCGGAGGCGGGCTCGACGCGCGAGCCGCCAAACACCGTTATGGCTTTCATGTCATCCTGAGGTGAGGGAAGCGAGCCGAAGGATCTCGCGCCTGAGACCGAGATCCTTCGCTGCGCTCAGGATGACATTAAAGGGGCATTATGCGGCGCGCTGCGTCGACAGCTGCTCGTGCAGCCAGTGCGTTACCTCGGGCCCAGGGAGCGGGCGGCTCATGTGAAAACCCTGGCCGACGTCGCAGCCAAGCTCCGTGAGCAGATGCTTGGTGAGGTCGTCCTCGACACCTTCGGCCACCACGCGCAAGCCGAAGCTGTGCGCGAGCTCGACGGTGGTACGCACGATCAGCCGATCGCTTTCGTCTGAGACGATGTCGCGAATGAACGAGCGGTCGATCTTCAGCTCGGCGACCGGTAAACGCTTCAGGTAGGCCAGCGAAGAGTGGCCAGTGCCGAAGTCGTCGATGGCCACCCGAATGCCCATATCGCGCAGTCGAGTCAGCACGTCCAGGGCACGCGCCGGATCGGCCATCAGGGTGCTCTCGGTAATCTCGACACCCAGCAGGTGGGGCGGCAGCTCGTGCTGCGCGAGAAGCTCGGCGATGGTGTCGGGCAGGCGCTGATCGTGCAGGTTGCGCGGTGACAGGTTGATCGCGACGGGGATGTCGAGGCCGCCGCGGCGCCAGGCGCGGCACTGCCGCAGCGCTGCGCGCAGGACCCACTGGCTCAGCGCATCGATCAGGCCCGCCTGCTCGGCGACGGCGATGAACTGGTCGGGTGCAATCAGGCCACGCATGGGGTGCTGCCAACGCACCAGCGCCTCGACGCCTTCCAGACCGCCCGTGCTCAGTTCGATCTTGGGCTGGTAGTGCAGCACCAGCTCACCCTGGTCGACCGCCCGGCGCAGGTCGCCGATCATCGTCAGCCTGTCGGGCGAGTTCTGATCCTGGCAAGGCTCGTAGAACGCGAAGCCTTCGCCGCTGCGCTTGGCGACGTACATGGCGACATCGGCGCGTCGCAGGAGCGCTTCGGGTTCCAGCCCGTGCTCGGGGAAGAGCGCAATGCCGATGCTGGCGCCGACGACGACGGGCTGGCCCTGCACCTCGTACGGGATCTGGAACAGCTGGAGCAGCTCGCGCGCCAGGCGCGGGACCGCCTGCGGCTCGATGCACGGGACGATGGCCGCGAATTCATCGCCGCCCAGACGCGCGATCGTGCCGGTGTGGCGCAGGACACCGCGCAAGCGTGCCCCGACCTTCTGCAGAGCGCGTCGCCGGCCAGGTAACCGAGCGTGTCGTTGACCTCTTTGAAGCGGTCGAGATCCATGAGCAGCAGGCCGGTCGGGGCGTTGCTCTCGATGGCGCTCGCGAGTCGATCGAGCAGGAGGGTCCGATTGCAAAGGCCGGTCAGCGCGTCGTGAGTTGCTTGAAACGCCAGCGCTTCCTCGACGCGTTTGCGCTCGGTGATGTCACGTAGCACCACCTGGATCGCGGGCGGGCCTTCGTACTCCGTTGACATCGCCGCCGATTCGACCGTGAGCAACTCCCCGTCGGCGCGGACAATCGTGAGCTCGATGAGCGTGTTCGGCTCGATCGGTCGGGTGTGCCGCTCTTCCATCTCCGCGTAGCAGTCCGGATGGATGAAGTCGAAGATGGTGCGCCCCTGGACATCCTCGAACCGTTCGAAGCCACCAAGCGCGAGCGCCGCGGCATTGGCGTACACGATGGCGTCGTCGCAGTGGACGACGATCGGGTCCGGGCACAGCTCGACCAGACGACGGTAGCGCTCCTCGCTGTGGGCGGTCTCGCGCATTGCCCGCAGCGACACGCGAATAAGGACGAGCAACAGGGCGCTGCCGCCCACGGCGAAGATGACCCAGCGCAGCGCCACGCGTATGAGGAGGTTGTCGAACATCGTCACCAGGACCAGGTCGATGAGCAGGAACAGGGCGACGACGACGCCGATCAGCAGGCGGGTGCGCTTCAGCGGAAGGTGCAGCCGCGCAAGCATGGCCTTTGGAGAATCGGCCGCGCGGGCCTGCTTCTACAGTGGCATTTGGCCTGTCATCCCGAGCTTGCGAGGGATCTCAGCCGTTCGAGCCCGAGATTCCTCGCTCCGCTCGGAATGACAAAGGGCTCAGACGAATGCCGGCTCCTCGTGCTCGCCATAGACGCCGCGGAGCACGTTGCACATCTCGCCCAGGGTGGCGTACGCGCGCACGCTGTCCATGATCGCGGGCATCACGTTGTCGCGTCCGGCCTTCGCAGTTGTCTCCATACGCCCCAGCGCCTCGGCAACGCGCGCATGGTCGCGCTCGCGGCGCACCCGCTGGAGCCGCCCCAGATGCCGCTGCGCGCTCTCGGGCGTGATCGCATGAATCGGGATCTGGATTTCATCCTCGTTGCCCTGGGTGAAATCGTTGACCCCGACCAGGATGCGCTGCTTCGAATCCACTTCCTGCTGGTAGCGGTACGCCGAATCGGCGATCTCGCGCTGCGGGAAGCCTTTTTCAACAGCCTCGAGCATGCCGCCCATCTCGTCGATGCGCGCGAAGTAGTCGAGGCAGCCGCGCTCCATGCGGTCGGTCATGGCCTCGATGGCGTATGAGCCACCCAGCGGATCGACCGTATTGGGAACTCCACTCTCGTAGGCGATGATCTGCTGCGTACGCAGCGCGATGCGCACCGCTTTCTCGGACGGCAACGCCATCGCCTCGTCCATACTGTTGGTGTGCAGTGACTGCGTCCCGCCCAGGACCGCGGCCAGCGCCTGGATCGTGGTGCGCACGATGTTGTTTTCTGGCTGTTCGACGAACAGGCTGACCCCGGCGGTTTGGCAGTGGAACCGACACCACAACGAGCGTGGATTGGTCGCGCCGAACCGGTCGCGCATGACGCGCGCCCAGACGCGCCGAGCCGCTCGCAGCTTGGCGATCTCCTCGAGGAAGTCGTTATGGATATCGAAGAAGAACGACAGCCGCGGCGCGAAGGTATCGACGTCGAGTCCCGAGTCGACCGCCGACTGTACGTACTGGATGCCGTCGGCCAAGGTGAACGCCAGCTCCTGCAGCGCCGTCGCGCCCGCTTCGCGAATGTGATAGCCGCTGATCGAGATCGTGTTCCAGCGTGGTACGTGCTGACTGCCGTACTCGAATGTATCTACGACGAGCTTCGTCGACGGCCGGGGCGGGAAGATGAATTCCTTCTGCGCGATGTACTCCTTCAGAATGTCGTTCTGCAGCGTGCCCGCTAGCCGATCGAGGGGATAGCCGCGCTTCTCCGCTGCGACGAGGTACATCGCCCAGATCATTGCCGCCGGGCTGTTGATGGTCATCGAGGTGGTGATCTCGTCGAGCGGGATGCCGCTGAACAGGATCTCCATGTCCGCGAGTGACGACACCGCTACACCGCATGTGCCAAACTCGCCCTCGGCCTTCGGATCGTCGCTGTCGTAGCCATAGAGCGTGGGCATGTCGAAGGCGACCGACAGCCCGGCGTTGCCATGCGCGAGCAGGTACTTGAACCGCTCGTTGGTTTCCTCGGCGCTGCCGAAGCCCGCGAACATGCGCATGGTCCACAGCCGACCGCGGTACCCCGTGGCGTGGACTCCGCGGGTATACGGCCAGTCGCCGGGCAAGCCCAGCTTGTCCATGTACTCGGCTTGCGCGAAATCGCGGGGCGTGTACAGCCGCTCAACCGGGTCGGACGACGTGGTCATGAACCGCGTGGCGCGCTCCGTTACGGGCGTACCGGAATAGCGCTCCAGTGCCTCCTCGAACAGCGACAGCTGGGTGACCTTGCCGTTGCGGTCCACCCTAGTAGTCTAGGCCTTTGCGGGCCTGGTGCCCCTCGTCAAACGGGTGTTTGACCTTGCGCATCTCGGTCGCCAGATCGGCCAGCTCGATGACCTGATCGATGAACTCTTTGGTGTCATCGTGGCCCGTCAGCAGCAGGTTTAATTCGCGCGGGCGCTGGCGGATGATGTCCAGCAGTTGCTCCAGGTCCACCTGGCCCTGCGAGACGGCGCCGATGATCTCGTCGAGGATGATCAGGTCGTACTCGCCTGAACTCGCTTTGTCACGGTAGAGCGACAGACCCTGCTGAGCCGCGTCGCGGTGCTGCTCGATGGTGTACGGATCGCCAAAAATATTGACGAAGCCGATGCCCATCGAGATCACTTCGAAGTCGGGCGCCAGCCGCCGCGCGCCGGTGATCTCGCCCATCGGCTCGCCCTTCGGCCACTCGCCCATCTTCGTGTACTGAATCATCAGCACTTTCCAGCCGCGGCCGACCGCCCGCAGCGCCACGCCGAAGGCAGACGTCGTCTTGCCTTTTCCGTCGCCGAAATAGACCAGCGTCTGCCCGGCGATCGCTCGTTTGCGTGCTTCCGCCATTCAGACGGGATGGTACCCACTGCGCGTGCTGCGCCCGCTTCGGGAGCACTAGCATGCGGGCAGCCGCACGCTGAAGGTGGTGCCTTCGCCGACCTGGCTGTGCACTTCCACGCTGCCGCCCATCGACTCGACCAGCTCCTTGACCAGGGTCAACCCGAGCCCGCTGCCCGCATGGCTGTTGCTGCCGCGATAGAAGCGCTCGAACACGCGCGGTAGTGCCTCGGCGGGGATGCCTTCACCGGTATCGCGCACCTCGAGCAGCACCCCTTCTCCCTCTTCAGTGAGGCTGGCGGCGATGATGCCGCCTGGTGGCGTATGCCGAATCGCGTTCGAGAGCAGATTGCTGACGATTTGCGTCACGCGCTGAGCATCGACGTGCGCCAGCGGAACGTCTTGCGGTACCTCGGCCAGCACCTGCACCTGCCGTTGTCGCCACGCCAGCGCGCCGTGCGTTTCGACCTGGCTCTTCACCAGCATGCCGATGTCCGTAGGCTCGAGCCGAAGCTCCAGCCGCCCGACCTGGGCTCGCGACAGCGTGAACAAGTCATCGATCAGGCCCTGCAACCGCGCGGCCTCGCGCTCGGCGGTGTCCAGGTCCGCCTTCAAGTCCGCCGGCAGAGCGCCATCGCGGTGCAGCGCCGACTCCAGATAGCCGCGCACCGTCGCGACCGGTGTGCGCAGCTCGTGCGAGACGCCCGCGACCAGTTGCCGCTGCGCTTCCAGCAGACCGGTGACGCGGTCGCGCTCCGAGGCCAGGTCGCCCATCGTGCGCTCCAGATCGGTAGCCATCGAGTTGAACGAGCGCTGCAGGTCGCTCACCTCATCGCTGCCAGCAACGGGCACGCGCACACCCAGATTGCCCGCGCGCAGAATCTCCGCGGTCTCGCTCAGTCGCTCCAGGCGATGCACCAACCTGCGCGAGAGGATGTACCCGACGACCGTCGATGCCACGAGGGCGAAGATCGATGCAGCGGCGAGTACCGCTACGGTGGCGACGCCGAAGAACGCCAGCGGCCACAGCCCCGGACCTTGTGCTTGCGCCGCTTGCGGCATGGCCACGATCACTGCCGCGACCTGGCGACCCTGGCCATCGACAATCGGCGCCGCGCCCAGGCTGAGCCCGCCGCGCTGTAGCACGGGCGGATCTCGATCGCCGTTCGCAGCCTGCTGTGCCAGTCCTGCCCACTCGGTTCTTTCGGGTGGGGCGAAGGCAGCACCCTGTGGGCTCGAGCTCGCCAGTAGCTGGCCCGCTGGATTCACGACCACCATGTAGGCGGCGTCATCCAGATTGACGTCGCCGATCGGGCCGCGCTGCGGCGGGCCATTACCGGACGGCAGGCGGAGTCGGCCGCTGGCCATCACGCGCAGGACGGTGTCGAGATCTTCGGGCGCCACATCGCCGACCATGCCGCTGATGGACTGCGCCACCACCCGCGCGGCTTCGGCGGGTCGGCGGCCGGGATTGTTCTGGGTCGCTAGCCAGCCCGACGCCAGCAGGGCCAGCGCGGCCACCATGCTGATGAGCGTGCACGCGATCGCGATCAGGTGCGAGAGTGTGAGCTGCCAGCGCAGGCGACGCATCGCCGATTCAGACCTCCACCGAGGTCGCCGCGTGCGCTGACATGCGGTAGCCGACGCCCCACACGGTCTCGATCGCATCGCCCATCGAACGCAGCTTGCGGCGCAGGCGCAGGATGGCATTGTCGACCGAGCGGTCGCCCTCGACGGCCGGCTCGCCCCAGACCGTGTGATGCAGGTAGGTGCGGCTGAACGCGCGCCCGCGGTTGCGCAGCAACAGATGCAGCAGCTCGAACTCGGTCCGAGTGAGGTCGAGCGGCTCGCCGTCGATGCGGCTCACGCGGCCCTCGGGGTCGAGCTCGAGCGGACCCAGTCGGAGTGGCGCGCTCGGGGTGGCGCGATCGGCCGACATCATCTCTTGCAAGCGTTCGTGGCGGCGCAACAGGGCGCGCACGCGCGCGACCAGCTCGCGGGTGCCGAATGGCTTGGTCAGATAGTCGTCGGCGCCGACCTCGAGGCCGATGACCCGATCCACCTCCTCGGCGCGCGCCGTCAGCATGAGCACCGGAACCGCGGAGGACTGGCGGATGCGGCGCAGTACATCCAGGCCGTCCATGGTGGGCAGCATCCAGTCCAGCACCACGAGGTCTGGCTTGCCGTCCTCGTAGCGCTGTAGCGCCTCCCCGCCGTCGCCGGCGTGGTGCACCTGATACCCCGCCGCCTCCAGCTCGCGCACAAGCAGCCGCGCGAGCTCAGCTTCGTCTTCAACTACAAGGATGGTGGACACCTGGGTGTGGTGGTAATGCCTGGGCGGCGGGTACTGCAATGGCTCAGGGGCGGCTGCGACAAAGCTGCGACAAATGCGGGACCCGCGGGCGACAGATGGTTCGCAGACTCAGGGCATGCAAACACTACGTTCTCCCTGGGTGGCCACGCTGGCCATCGTGCTCATTGTTATTGGGATCGGTGCGCTGGTCGTGCGGCCGACGTTCGCCAGCCCATTCGGGTTTGGCCCGGGCTTCGGTCCTCCGTGGCACAACGGCGGCTGGGACCGCTCGGCAATTCCGCCGGAGCTCGCTGGACTGGCCGATGTGCCCGCGGACCAGCGCTTCGCGCACTTCCGCGGTGCGCAGGTACAGCTCACCGACAAGGACGGGCGACCCGTTCGCGTCGATGTCACACCTGGCACCGTCACCGCCGTGAGCGCGACCTCGCTGACACTGGCCGGCAACGACGGCAGCTCGCACACCTACACGTTGGATGACAAGACGATGCAGCACAGTTCGACCGTCAAGCAAAACGACAAGGTGGTGGTCGCGACGATGAACGGCAGCGGCACGGCCACGGCGGTCTTCGCGATGAACGGCGACGGCATCGGGCCACGCGGTCCGTGGGGCCACTGATGCGCGTTCGACTCGCTGTCCTGACGGGAGGGCTGCTGCTCGCAACCGCGTGCGGCAGCCCCGCCTCCGCGCAGCCACCAGTGTCCGCGAGCAAGCAATTCACCATGCGTGTCGACAGTTCGATGCAATTCGGCACGCCCACTCTAGAGGTGCAGGCTGGCCAGCCCCTCGAGCTCACCGTCGAGAACGTGGGCGACATGCCGCACGACTTCTCGCTGAGCGAAGGCGTGGCACAACCGGTGAAGATCGAGGCCAAAGGCGGCGAGTCCGCGACAGGCACCTTCACCATCGACAAGCCTGGCACGTACACGTTCGTGTGTACCCAGCCCGCGCATGCGCTCCTGGGCATGCGTGGCACGATCGTCGCCCGCTAACGCAGGACGTGACGGGAGATCACCAGGCGTTGGATCTCGCTGGTTCCTTCGTAGATCTCGGTGATCTTCGCGTCGCGGAACAGCTTTTCGACCGGGTAGTCGCGGACGAAGCCGTAGCCGCCGAACATCTGGACGGCGGCATGCGCGCAGAACATCGCCGTCTCGGACGCGTACAGCTTGGCCATGCTGGCTTCCTTCGAGAACGAGCAGCCACTGTCCTTCATCCGCGCGACGCGGTAGATCAGCAAGCGCGCCGCTTCGATGCGCGTGGCCATGTCGGCCAGGCGCCACTGTAGACCCTGGAAATCGGCGATTGCCTGGCCGAACGCCTCGCGCTCTTTGGCGTAGCGCACCGACTCGTCGAACGCCCGCTGGGCGATCCCCAGCCCCTGGGCGCCGATACCGATCCGGCCGCCGTCGAGCGTGGCCATGGCGATCTTGAAGCCCTCGTCGACATTCCCCAACACCGATGAAGCGGGAACGCGGCAATCCTCGAAGAAGATCTGGGTCGTGCTGGAGGCGCGGATGCCCAGCTTCTTCTCCTTCTTGCCAGCCCGCAAACCGGGGGTGTCGGCGGGCACCAGGAACGCCGTGATGCCACGCGACTTCGAGGTCACGTCGAGATTCGACAGCGCGTAGACCAGGTACAGCCCAGCTTCGCCGCCATTCGTGATCCAGCTCTTGGTGCCATTCAGGACCCAGGAGTCGCCATCGCGCCGCGCGACCGTACTCATATTGGAAGCGTCTGACCCGGAGGTCGGCTCCGAAAGACAGTACGCGCCCACGTAGCGGCCGGATGCCAGCGCGGGCAGGTACTCCTGCTTCTGCGCCTCGGACCCGAACCGCAGGATGGGCTCGCACACCAGCGAGTTGTTGACCGATACCACCACCGAGTGCGAGGCATCGGCCCAGGAGATCTCCTCCATCGCCAGCACGTAGTCGAGAGTCGATGTACCGGCGCCGCCGTACTCCTCGGGCACCACCATTCCGAGTAGGCCCAGTTCGCCCATCTTGAGCAGCGTCTCGCGCGGGTACTGCTCCTTCTCGTCGAGCTCAGCAGCGATGGGCACGATCTCGCGCTCCGCGAACTCGTGGATGGTGCGCTTGAACAGCTCCTGGTCTTCGGTGAGGTCGTACGGCCCGCGGTGCGAGCCAATAGTGGGCGAAGTCGTGGTGGCCATGTGCTTCAGACCAGCTCGAACGCCATCGCCACGGCCCCGCCGCCACCATGGCACAGCCCGGCGATGCCGCGGCTCTTGCCGCGCTGCCGCAGCGCGTGCAGCAGGGTCACGACCAGTCGCGCGCCAGTTGCGCCCAGCGGGTGGCCGAGCGCAATCGCGCCGCCATTGACGTTGACCCTCTCCCAGTCCCAATGAAGGTCCTTGCCGTTGGCGACGATCTGCGCCGCGAAGGCCTCGTTGATCTCCAGCAGGTCCCAGTCGTGGACCGTCGTGCCCGTCTTGTCGAAGAGTTTTCGAAGCGCCAGCTCGGGTGCTTCGAACAGCCACAACGGGTCCGTGGCGGCGCTGGCGTAGCCAAGCACTCGCGCCATCGGCTGCAAACCGCGCTCCTGCACGGTCTCGTGGCCAGCGACGATCACCGCCGCGGCGCCATCGGTGAAGCCAGGCGCATTGCCCGCGGTGACGGTCCCGCTCGGCGTAAACGCGGGCAGTAGTCGTGACAACGCCTCAGCGGTGGTATCCGCGCGCGGACCCTCATCGGTGTCCACAACAACAGGCGGGCCCTTCCGCGCGGGAATCTCGACGGGCACGATCTCCTCGAGAAAACTGCCTGAGCTGATGGCCGCGAGCGCCCGCTGGTGGCTGCGCAGCGAGTACTCGTCCTGCTCCTGGCGGGTAATCCCGCGCTTCTCGGCGATCGCCTCCGCGCTCATGCCCATGTGGTGATCGTCCCAGGGTGACCACAAGCCGTCGTACACCACCGAGTCCTGCACCGTCGTCGACCCCATGCGATAGCCGAACCGTGCCCGCGGCAACAGATGCGGCCCCTGGCTCATGCTCTCCATGCCGCCGGCCACGACCACAGTCGAATCACCAGCGCGGATGGCGTGCGCGGCCTGATTGATCGCTTCCAGACCCGAGGCGCACACCTTGTTTAGCGTGGTCGCATTGGCCGATGTGGGAATGCCCGCGGCGATTGACGCCTGGCGAGCCGGCGCCTGGCCGGTGCCGGCCTGGATCACCTGGCCCAGGATCACTTCGTCGACCGCGTTCGGCTCGACGTGCGACCGCTCGAGCGCAGCCTTCGTGGCGATGCTGCCCAACTGCGGCGCGGTGAGCGTTGCCAGACCGCCCATGAGTTTGCCGACGGGTGTGCGGGCGGCGCCGAGGATGTAGATGCCATTGCCTGCGGTCATACTGGTAGCCCCATGTGGCGGGCGATGACGAGCTTGAGAATCTCGCTCGTGCCCTCGCCGATGGTCAGGATTTTGGCGTCGCGGTAGAAGCGTGGGATGTTCGACTCTTCCATGTAGCCGTAGCCGCCGTGGACCTGCATGGCGACGTCGGCGGCATGCACGGCCAGTTCACTCGCGAACAGTTTGGCCTGCGCAGCCTCCTCCGAATACGGCTTGCCCGCGTCCTTGAGCGCGGCAGCGCGGTACACCACCGCCCGCGCCGCGCCGATGCGAGTCTTCAAGTCAGCGAGCGCGAAGGACACCGCCTGGAAGCGCGCGATTGGCTGGCCGAACGCACAACGCTGTTGCGCCCAATTTACGGAATGATCCAGACAGCCCTGGGCGAGGCCCACGCCCATGGCCGCGACGCCGACCCGACCGCCGTCCAGGGTCTGCAGGAACTGGCGCGCGCCCGCGCCGCGCGGACCGAGCAGCGCATCGTACGGCACGCGGCAGTCCTGGTAGGCCAGCTCGCGGGTGTCCGAGGCGTGCCAGCCCATCTTCTCGTACGGTCGCTGGGGTAAGAAGCCGTCGGTTTGTGTGGGCACGATGAGCGTGGAGACTTCGGGTTTGCCAGCTTCGCGCTGGCCGGTGATGGCGGTGGTGATCACGAAGGAGCTCATGTCGGTGCCCGCGTTGGTGATGAAGGCCTTCGTGCCGTTGATCACCCAATCATCGTCTTCGTGGTTGGCGGTCGTCTGCAGGCCCTGGACGTCGGAGCCCATGCCGGGCTCAGTGCTGGCGAAGGCACCGAGCGTCTCGCCCCTGGCCAGTGGCACCAGGTACTGCTCCTTCTGTCGCTCGGTGCCGAAGAGCAACAGTGGCGCGCCACCGAGGGAGACGCTCGCGGCGACCGTGATGGCGACCGAGGAGTCGACTTTGGCCAGCTCTTCCAGTGCGATCGCGAAGCTGAGCGTTCCTGCGCCGACACCGCCGTAGTTCTCGGGAAAGGGCAAGCCCATGACGCCGAGCTGGCCCAGCTTCTTGATGGTCTTCGTGGGAAATGTCCCTTCGCGGTCCCACTGGCCAGCGTTGGGGGCAATCTCCGCCTGCGAAAACTCGCGGATGGTGGCGCGCAGCGCGCGCTGATCGTCGGACAGCTCGAGCGTGAAGTCCACGTTGACTCCCTTTGGGCCCTCGCATTCTAACGTTGTCTTGAATTGAGGGTCCCCCATTCGGGGGGTGTGTGCGTTCTTGCTAGCAGCTAGGCTCCGCCGGCTCTCCTGTCTATTCGTCTGCTGCTTCCGTTTGTACTTGGGCTCCTGGTGCTTGCCGGCTGTCGGCCACCCCAGCCGGGCCCGATCGAGTTCGACGATACGGTGCTGACCGCGGCGGAATTGCCCGCGGCTACGGCGGTTGCCACCGCGCCCGCGCTGACGCGGACGGTCGCACCCACCGTGGCAAGCACCGCCACACTCGCGGCAGCCACCGTGACCGTTGCACCGACGGCGCCGAGCGCGACCGCCACGCCGCCGGCCGCGACGCCGCTGCCTGCGCCGACCTACGGACCAACTCCGCAGCCCATCCAGGTCCCGTCGCCGCCTGGCGCGGGCCGATTGCTCTATCAGGGCTTCTGGTCAGCCGGCCGGCGCGGCGAGCTTGCGCCCAATGGCTGGGTTGGCGAGTACACGTGGAGCACCCAGTACGGCACAGGTGCGGCGGCCAAGCACGTATCCACCCGCGTTCGTGACGTTGTCGAGCACCCACTTCAGCGAGGCCTCGTCAAAGAAGCGCGGGTGCCATCCGCCATGGCGAAAACCACCGCTGGTGTCCTCGTCAGCCTCGGCCGGCGCCTGAACAACGCCATCCAGGCTCATGAACTCGGTCACGATCAGCTTGCGCATACCACTCCACGCTAGAGATGAGCGAGCACGAAAATCTTGAACGAAACGGCCATCTAGTCCCGCATCCGCAGCAGCGGACCGTGTGACGCGGCGTGATCGTGCCCGGCCGCGCGGCAGTCGCGTGCGGATTCGCGCAGCACGATCCGGGTGAGCGGCCAGCGAGCCGCAAGGAGTCCCGCGACAGGTGCGCCTGATCCGCGTAGCCCGCCTCCGCGGCCAGTAGCGCCAGGTTCGGCCGCCGCTGCCGCGGCTGCTGCGCGAGTGCGAGGAAACGTTGGAAGCGCAGCATCCGCTGCAGGATCTTGGGTGCGAAGCCCGTAGCCGCTTCGAACCGCCGCCGCAACTGGCGCTCCGAGATACACAGAACGGAAGCAAGCGAAGTGACATCGCTCGCCCAATCGAGCATGATGCGCCGCGTGGCCTCCTCGACAACGGGATCGACGGGACCGCGGGCCGCCAAACGGCGGTCGACGCGGACTCCAGCGTCGCGGCCGCGGCCCACGCGGTCGGCGCGTCCGCGATCGCTTGTGCCAGCGACTCGGCCTCCGGCCCCCATAACTCATCAGCACCGACGGTGCGATCGACCAGCTCCGAGACAGGGATGCCGAGAACGGCTGGCGCGAGACCGGGACGAATGCGCACGCCAACCAGGGTGGTACCAGGTGCGAGAATCTCCGCGGTCGGGGATGTTCGCGGCCCAGCGATGTGCACGGCGCGGCCAGGTTCGCAGGTCAGCTCGACGCTGCCATTCGGGACGCTGCGGAACGTATACGGCGCCGACGCGGGCCACACCCGCTGGACCCACACGCAGGTAACAAACCGCGCCACCTGAGGACCAGGCAGACGCTCGCGGAAGGTCTGTACTGTCGGCGGCGCGCGGACTCCTAGCGCAGCGAGCTGGGCAGGATCGCCAGCTGCATGCGGTACTTGGCGACGGTGCGGCGCGCGATATGAATGCCCTTGTCTTTGAGCCGTTCGACGATCTCGGAGTCCGTGAGCGGCTTGCCCTCTTTTTCGATGACTTCTTTCATGATGTCCTTCACACTCAGGCTCGGCGTGAAGAAGTGCGCGTACGGGATCACCTCGCCGTTGGGCAGCATGACGTACTTCGAGGCCGTTGCGCGCGACACGGTGCTTTCATGCACGCCTAATTGCTGGGCGACGGCCGCGCGTGACAGCGGCCGCAAGTGCCGCACACCGTTCTCCAGAAAGTCGCGCTGCTGATCGACCAGGCAGCGCGTGATGTTGAACAGCGTCTGGCGGCGCTGATTGATGTTGGCGATGAACAGCTTGGCGCGGCCGACGTACTGCTGCACGTGCCGTTTTTCGTCCGGGTTCATCGACGCGCTGCTTCGATGCAGATCAGCCGAGAGCCGCGTGTACATCGGGTTCACGCGCAGCACGAAGCGTCGACTTTCGACCACTTCGACCTCGAACTCGTCCGGCCCCTTTGAGATCACCACGTCAGGGATGATGTACATGGCGCGCGTGTCGCGATCGCTGGCATTGGTCGGCGAAAAGCCGTGCGCCGGGTGCGGGTTCAGCTTGGTCTTGACGAACTCCCAGACATCGGCGACTTCCTGCTGTGAAATCTTGAGCTCGTGCGCAATGCGGCCGAACTTGTGCTCGCCCAACTCGGTCAGATACTGCGTGACGATCTGGCGCGCGTGCGGATGGCTGAGGCCGCGCTCCTCCAGATGGTCGATCTGAATCAGCAAGCATTCGCTCAACCGGCGGGCGCCGATGCCGATCGGCTCTTGCGCCTGGAGCACTCGCAACACGGCGCGCACCTTGTCGATCGAGACGTCGAGCTCGTACGCCACGTCCTCGATCTTGACTGCCAGATAGCCCTTGTCATCGAGGCTGCCAACCAGGTATTCGGCGATGGCCATGTCCTCGTCGGGCAGCGCCGCGCCCATGTCCATCAGCAGCTTCTCAGCTAGGGTTTGCTCCGACGCGACGCGGGTTAGCGGATCGAAGTCTTCATCGTCCGGGGCGCGGTTGCGCGAATCGGAGCCGTCCTCGTAGTGGTAGCTCTGCCCGTCTGGGCCGTACGTTGAGGCGCTGCCGGTCTTCTGGCGCTGGATACAGCGGGGGCAGATGGACCCCTGTAGCTCGGTGCCGCAGACGCGGCACGTCGGCACGTCCACCAGCTCGAGTGCCGGGTTGTCGGCCAGCTCATTGGCGATGGCCTGCTGCAGCTCTTGTGACGAGAGCTCGAGAATATAGTTGGCGGCCACCAGACGCGGCGAGACCTTGAGCGTCTGTGACGCCGAAAACTCTTGTGCGACGTCGAGCTCGAGCTCCATCGTGCTCCTCTGCGGAAATGAACGCGGGGGTCAACAGTGACCCCCGCGTCGCGACGTTCTAGGAGACCGACTGTCTACAGCTTCTTGATGTTTTTCTCAATCCGACGGAATGCCTGGTCGACGACGTCCTCGATCTCCGACAACGCGGACAGCAGCGCGGGTTTGAGCTCCGGCAGCACCTTGTCCATCAGGAAATCGCGGCCCGCCTCGACATTGTCCGAGCCGGCCCAATCCCGCGCGAAGCGCGCGACCCGACTTGTTGGCTCTTCTTCCTCACGCGAGCGGCGCAGCAGGAAGGCGATCACTCCGGCCGCAATGGCCGTCGCCAGAATGGTGCCCACCGCGCGTCCGCTGCGATCTTCCCAGGGGCGACTGGTGGCGCCATAGCCACTGCCGGCGCGGCCCTCATCGACCATAAAAAAACCTCTCCCTTGTGGCGTTTCCGGTCATGCGCGAGCGTCCAAACCGTGCTCCGCCAACTTCTTTTCGAGTGTAGCAATATCTATGCCAAGAAGCTTCGCGGCAGCGTGGCGATTGCCGTCCGAGCGGACTAGCGCACGCTGGATATAGCGCCCCTCAGCCTTCACCAGCAGGTCGGGCAGACTGGTCCCGTGGGTGAGCTGCTGGTTGAGGTCGATGATCGCGACCTCGCGATCGATTTCCATCGCCAGGTGCTCGGCGGTAATCACCCCGCCACGGGCCAGAACGACCGCGCGTTCGACAGTGTGCTCCAGCTCGCGGACGTTGCCCGGCCAGTCGTAGGTGACCAGTCGCTGGAGCGCGTCCTCGCTGATGCGCGCGGGCGGGCTGGCATCGGTGAAGCGGTGCTTCTGCAGGAAGTGCTCGACCAGGATAGGAATGTCGTCTTTGCGCTCGCGCAGCGGCGGGACGTGAATCGTGATCACCGCCAGGCGGTGGTACAGGTCCTCGCGAAAGCGGCCGGCATCGACTTCGGCACGCAGGTCTTTGTTCGTGGCGGCGATGATGCGCACGTCGACCTTGATCGACTGGCTCGAGCCAACGCGCTCGAACTCGTGCTCCTGCAATACGCGCAGCAGCTTGGCCTGCAGCGGCAGCGCCATGTCGCCAATCTCATCAAGGAAGATGGTCCCTTTGTGCGCGCGCTCGAAACGGCCGATGCGCTGCCGATCGGCGCCGGTGAACGAGCCCTTTTCGTGACCGAACAGCTCGCTCTCCATCAGGGTCGCCGGCAGCGCGGTGAGGTTGACCTTGACCAGATCACCTTTGGAATAACTCGAGTACTCGTGCAGCATCTCGGCGACCGACTCTTTGCCCGCGCCGGTCTCGCCCATGATCAGCACGTTGGCGTCGGAGGCCGCCACCTGGCCGATCATCTTGTAGACCTCTTGCATCTGCGGCGTGTTGCCGACGATGCGTTCGGAAAGGGCCTTGGCTTCCTGCTTGCTGCGGACCAGGTCCTGGGCCAACTGTTGCCGCTCGAAGTAGCGACGAATCGTGAACAGGACGCGATCGACGTCGAAGGGCTTGGTGATGTAGTCGTACGCGCCGAGGTGCATCGCTTCGATGGTCGTGCTCGACGTGCCGAAGGCAGTCATCAGGATGACGTTGCCGACCTCGATGTCCTGGGCGGAGAGGCGCTTCAAGATCTGGATGCCGTCCTGGTCGGGCATGCGCAGATCGATCAGCAACAGGTCGGGCTCCTCGACGGGGACGATGCGCAGCACCTCGGTGCCGCTTTTCGCCTCGAGGATGTCGTACCCCTCACCACGCAGCAGCTCGACCAGGGTGCCGCGAATGGCAGCATCGTCGTCGGCGATGAGAATGCGCTTAGTGGGAGTTTGACGACTGTTCACCGGATCCCGGGACTGCCGTTCCGCGCGCGCGACCATGTGCGTGCCTTGTTCCCTCCTCCAGACAAGCGCACCGTCCCCCTGGACGGCACCCCCAGTATGCCACAGGGTGGGGAGTGGGGGGTGAGGATTGAGGGGTGAGGGGCGGGGATTGGGGAGTGGGGGTAGGCGGTAGGATTCAGCAGATTGACGCCCCCCCATTGACCGCCCTCACTCCTCGCCCCCTACCCCTCACCCCCAATCGATGCAACCCTCACTCCTCACCCCTCACCCCCCACCCCTCGAGTTCATGCCACTGGCGGCCCGTATGCGCCCGCGCACCCTGGACGACATCCTCGGCCAGGATCACCTGCTGGCAGCGGGCCGCGCGTTGCGGCGCGCGCTCGAGGCCGATCGAGTGCCGAGCATGGTGCTGTGGGGCCCGCCGGGTTCGGGCAAAACCACGCTGGCCGATGTCATCGCCCGACTGACCCAGTCGCGGTTCATCGCCATGTCGGCAGTGACCGCGGGCGTCGCCGATCTACGCAAAGCCGTCGAGCAAGCGCGAGCGACGCCGCACGTGCGCACGATCTTATTCATCGACGAGATCCATCGCTTCAACAAGAACCAGCAGGATGCGGTGCTGCCGCACGTCGAGAATGGCACGGTCACGATGATCGGCGCCACCACCGAGAACCCCTCATTCGAAGTGAACTCCGCGCTGCTCTCGAGGGTGCGCGTGTTCGTCCTGCGTGCGCTTACCGACGACGACATCGAACGCATCGTGCGGCGCGCGTTGGCCGATTCGGAGCGTGGTCTGGGCGAGCGCGGACTGAGCCTCGAAGAGAATGCGCTGCGCCACCTGGTCGAGCGCGCGAACGGCGATGCGCGGGTTGCCTTGAATGTCCTCGAGCTGGCCTCCGACGCGACCCAGGCCGCGGGCGGCACGGAGCTCACGCTGAGCACGATCGAGGACGCGCTCCAGCAGCGGGCGTTGCAGTACGACAAGGGCGGCGATGCCCATTACGACACCATCTCGGCGTTCATCAAGTCGGTACGTGGCTCGGACGCGGACGCGGCGGTGTACTGGCTTGCGCGCATGCTCGAGTCGGGCGAAGACCTGATGTTCATCGCGCGCCGACTGGTCATCCTGGCCGGCGAGGACGTCGGCCTGGCCGACCCGCACGCACTGCCGATCGCGGTCGCCGCGCAGCAGGCGGCGCACTTCATCGGGATGCCCGAAGCGATGTTCCCACTCACCGAAGCGACGCTGTACCTGGCGACGGCGCCGAAGTCGAACTCGGTGGCTCGGGCGTACGGCGCGGCCATGAATGCGGTCAACGATACGCGCAACGACCCGGTGCCGTTGCACTTGCGCAACGCGGTGACGGGTCTGATGCGCGGCCTCGGCTACGGTCGCGACTACCGCTACAGTCACGACTTCGCCACCGATGATCCCGAGCGGTGGAAGCAACGCTACCTGCCCGAGAACCTGTCCAGCAGCCGCTTCTACGAGCCCGGCAATCAGGGCTTCGAAGCGACCGAGATCGCCCCTCGCCTGGCGGACCAGGAGGCGCTGCGCAAGCGTGATGAATGAGGTGACCCCGGGCGAGATGCAGCACCTGGTGGAGACGCTGGGTGCGATCGGCGAGCAGCCCGGCGGCGGGATCGTCCGTCCCGTCTATAGCGCCGCCTGGGTAGCCGCTTCCAAGCAGCTCAGTGACTGGATGCGCGAGGCAGGTCTACAGGTGCGCCAGGACGCGGTCGGCAACCTCTTCGGCCGCATCGACGGCGAATCGAAGCGCACGGTCCTCACGGGCTCGCATTTCGACACCGTGAAGCTCGGCGGCCGCTACGACGGCGCCCTCGGCGTCCTCTCCGCGTTAGCTGCGCTGCGCGCGCTGCGGCCGCTCGGTACACCACGCAAGAGCCTCGAGATGGTGGCGCTGTGCGAGGAGGAGGGCTCGCGCTACCACTCCAACTTCTGGGGCACCCGCGGCATCCTCGGGTTGATCGAACCGTCGGAGCTGCAAATGCTCGAAGACGACGACGGCGTCTCGATCGGCGACGCGATGCGCCACGTGGGGCTACCGCCTGAAAAATACCGCGACGCGATCCGCGAGGACCTCGATGCCTTCGTCGAGCTGCACATCGAGCAAGGTCGGATTCTGTATGACGAGCAGCGGCCGCTGGGCGTCGTCAGCACCATCACCGGCCTATACCGCTTCCTCGCGACCGTCGAAGGCCGCACCGACCACGCCGGCACCACGCCCATGGACCTGCGCCGCGATGCGTTCCAGGCCGCGGCCGAAATGTCCCTGGCCATGACCGAGGTCGTTGACAAAGTAGGTCGCCCCGCCGTGCTGACCACGGGCTACTGGGATGTCCAGCCTGGCGCGTGGAACATCGTGCCCGGTGCGGTGCGCTTCGGAGTCGACCTGCGCTACCCCGACGAAACGATCAAACAGCGCCTCGCGACGGAGGTCCGCGCGGTGGCCGACCACATCGCCAGCAAGCGCGGCGTCTCGGTGAGCTACGAGGTCGTGGGCGACGTCCCGCCGTGCGACATGGACCCGCGCGTCCGCGGAGCGATCGAGGCGGCGGCGGACGATCTCGGCATACCCCACATCCCGATGGTCAGCGGCGCCGGCCACGACAGCCAGGTTATGGCGACGCGCGCGCCAACCGCGATGCTCTTTGTGCCCAGCCACGATGGCCGCTCCCACAGCGCCGCCGAATTCACCACCCCCGAAGACGCCGCCCGAGGCGCCACCGTGCTGGCGCACACGCTGCGTCGCCTGGTATTCGAGCCAGTCACGAGCTGAGCACGATCAACCCCCGCCTACGTCGGTATTTGGGTACAGTTCAGGCGCATGCCGCGGCAGCGCGTACTAACGTTCCTCTTACACAAGCGCAACCAGTTTCTTACGCGCCAGCGGCGAGGATGTTCGAACGGTGTTTGAAGTCTGTCTGACCCTCGCGCAGAACCCGCATGAAGCACAATTGCTCGCCGAGAGCCTCGACGGGGTTGCCCGGGCTCTGCGCGAGTGGCCGCTGGACACGTGGCACAAGGTCAACCTGACCCCGACTGGCCCAGGCCTGTTCGAGCGACTGGTGGCGCGCACGCAGCCGGCGGCGCTCGATAGTCGGAAGCGGGTACTGGCGCTCGACTCGGCCGAAGCCGTCGCCGATGTGTTGCGCGTCCTGTGGCCGGAAACGAAGCCCGGACTGACGTCCGTCGAAGCGAAGCTACTTCTGGCAAGCGGTTAGACTGAGTCTCTAGAAGAAAGCAACATGCAATCGACCGATCAGGCCAGTTGGGCGACGGTCGCACTCGAGACGTTCGAGTTCAACATGGTTCCCTGGGCCGGCCGCCGCTATGCAGAGTGGCTGCGGGCGTGGTCGCGGCCCCACCCAGGTGATCCGAGAGGCCTGCGGCAGGTGCCGGCGCAGATGTACGCGCTGTTCCAGAAGCGAGTGCTTGGTGAGCGGTTGACGCGCGAGCAAGCGGAAGAGCTGGGACATCCAGGGGTGCCGGGCGAGCGCGAGCTGGACGAGGTACGGCGCGAGCTGCACGAAGCGCTCGGCCGATGCGATTGGGAGCAGGCGCACGATCTCGATATGCGGTTGCGCGAGCTCCAGGAACGAGTGGCCGAGATACGCACGACCGCGCTCCGGCCCGCGACTGCCCGGCCCTGAAGCGCACCCCTGGCCCACTTCCTGCGGCCGCTACTCGGCATGCAGGAGAAAGCGGCGATCTGCGAGATCTGCGGCGAAGCCATCTATGTCGACGCGGAGAGCGTCCATGGCTGGAGCGGCTTCGGCGCGGTCGTCGAGCGGGCCGCTACAGAGCACCTGGCCAGTCATCCAACCGCAGTAGTCGAGCGCTTTCTGCTGCGCAAGCACCTCGATGAGCTCGCGCCCGACGTACGGCCCCTGGCCGTTAAACAGGTATATGCTGAGCTGCGCGAGCTGTGGGGCGATGCCGATCGACGCGGCGTGTACTCGATCGATGAGGCGCTTGGCTCGATGGACGTCTATCGCCTGTGGTGCGACGCCAACCGCTGCTCGTGGGAGCATTGCCAGCACGAGCCCTGAGCGGTGAGCTTGCCGCTCTCAGGCATCCACGTTGTGGCCTGGGAGCACGCCGTCGCGGCGCCGCTGGCTTCGCGGCACCTGGCTGACCTCGGCGCCGACGTCATCAAAGTCGAACGCCCCGACGGTGGCGACTTTGCCCGTGCATACGACTCAGCCGTCAATGGCCTGAGTGCGTACTTCGTGTGGCTCAACCGCGGCAAGCGCAGCGTCGTCCTCGACCTCAAGAGTCCGCAAGAGAGGCACGCCTTCGACCTGCTGCTGCAGCGCGCCGACGTCTTCGTCCACAACCAGGGACCAGGCGTGGCCGAGCGCATGGGCTGCGGCTACGCGGCGCTGCGTACCAACAACCCAGGGTTGGTGTGGTGCGGCATCTCCGGCTACGGGCCAGACGGACCGCACCGCGACCGCAAGGCGTACGACATGCTGCTCCAGGGCGAGGCCGGCGTCATCTCGCTGACCGGCACACCCGAAACGCCGGCCAAAGTCGGCATTTCCGTTGCCGACATCGCCAGCGGCATGTATGCGTTCAGCAGCATTCTGGCCGCGCTCTACCAGCGCCAGCAGACAGGGCAAGGCGCTGAGATCACGATCTCGATGCTCGAGGCGCTGGTGGAGTGGGTCATGCCGGCGACGTATGTTGCGCTCTACACAGGGGCCCCGCCTGCCCGCGCGGGCGGACGCCACAACTTCATCGTGCCGTATGGCGCCTACCAGGTCGGCGACGGCAGCACCGTCAACCTCGCGGTCCAGAACGATGGCCAATGGCAGCGGCTGTGCTCGGTCGCCTTACGTCGCCCCGAACTGGCAGACGACCCCCGCTTTGCAACGAACGAGCGTCGCCTTGCCAATCGTGCTGAGTTGGAGCCGCTTATCGAGGCAGCCTTTGCGGGCGCCACGCGCGTGGAGGTCGAGGCACGTTTGGCGGAGGCGGATGTGCCGTTTGGCAGTGTCAACGATCTGCGGCAGGTCATCGAGCACGAGCAGTTGGCAGCCCGTGGGCGCTGGTTCGAAGTGCCAAGCGAAGTGGGTGCGCTTCGCGCGCTCCACCATCCGTTCAATATCAGTGGACTGGAACGCCCGGCCGGCAAGGTGCCCGCGCTCGGCGAGCACACCGATCAGGTGCTGGCGGAGCTCGGCCTCAGCCGCGCCATGTAGTACGCATCGACGTACTGGCCCGCGCGCAGCGCGAAATCCTTCCCCGTCCCCTCGATCAGAAAACCGAACTTCTCGTAGAGGTGGACCGCGGCAGCGTTGTCGGTGAAGACGGTGAGCTCGAGGCGCCGCAGCCCGTACCAGCCATCAGCCAGCTCCAGTACCGCGCGCACGAGCGCCGAGCCCACGCCCTGACCCTGAACGGAATCATGGACGGCCATGCCGATGCTGGCGCAGTGGCGCCGCCGCGGTGCGCGCTCCAGATGCAGGCCGAGCATACCTACCACGCGCCCGTCGATGGTCGCTACGAGCAGGTGCGTGTCAGCGTCCGGCGGAAGGCGGCGGCGCCGCTCATCGAGCGACACCCACGGGATCTGGAGGGTATTGGCTTGCGCCAGCGGACCGCTGAAGATGTCGTAGATGGCCTCGGCATCACTCTGCTCGGCAGCGCGAATGTGTATGTCGGGCACAGTCCGTACCTACTCCGTGTCCCTGGCGGTCCACTTCGGGAGCACTAGTGGTGTACGCTAGCCTACACAACCACACAACACAGGCTGGGGTGCGCGGCGGCGCTGAGAGGTCCATCAAATCTGGACCAACCCACCGAACCTGATCTGGGTCATACCAGCGTAGGGATGCCTTCGATTTCTCAGAGCACGCCGCGGGGCCATCCCAGTTGGGAAGGGATTGCCAGGCGACATGATCGGCGTGCGTTTTTCCATCTATCCGATGCGGGATGACTTTGTCCCGCTGATCTTGGGCGCGGTCAAAGACCTCGACCATCTGGGCGTGCAAGTCGAGGTGGACGACGTATCGACGTGCCTCATCGGCGAGGAGCCGAATCTGTTCGAGGCGTTGCGCGTGGCTTTCGGTCGCGCCGCGTGCGACGGGACACATGTTGTCCTGAACGCCACGTTCTCAGCGGGCTGTCCCGGTGAGCCAGAAGGCGACGTGTGCGTGCCGCGCGCGTACCAGGGTCCCAGTGGCGGCGAGGAGGGCTGGTCGCGCGAGGCGTACGACCTGCCCCTGTACGTCGCGGCGCAGTTCGCGCTGTACCCCCTGGGGTCGACCGAGTACATGGACGCGATCTATGGCGAGATCGAGCGTGCCCGACAGGCGGGCGCCGTGCGGGTGGTCGGACGCCACTTCTGCACCCACCTGTACGGGCCGTGCGGAGCGGTCTTCGACGTGATGCGCCGAGCGTTCGCAGAGACCCGTGAACGTGCCACCCACAGCGTGATGACGCTGACCGTTTCCGCGAATAGTCCCAGTCTGGCTGAGCAGCCTCATCCTGAGGCGAAGCCGAAGGATCTACGAACGCGACCGTAGATCCGTCGCTGCGCTCAGGATGAAGCGTGCTGGTGCTGGCAGGAGGAGATAACAACTCATGGCAACGACGACGATGGGTGCGGCCAAGCCGCGGCGCGGCTGGACCACGCGGGACGCGGTCCTGGTAGCGGTCCTGGCAGTAGTGTTCGGCTTCCTCTACATGCAATGGGTGCCGATCTGGGTCATCGCGGCGAGCCTCGGTGCTCAGATAGGGCAGGAGGCCGCATTCGGGTTCTGGCTGATCGCGGGTGTGCTGGCGTCGTACATCATCCGCCGCCCAGGCGCGGCGTTACTCGGCGAGTTCCTGGCCGCCCTGGCTGAAGTCCTGTTCGGCGCTGCCGCGGGCACACCGCTGCTGGTCACGGGCATCATGCAGGGCCTCGGCGCCGAGATCGTCTTTGGCGCTCGCCGCTGGCAGGACTACTCGCTGTCGACGGTCATCATCGCCGGCGCGGTGGCGATGCTGGTAGCGCTGCCGTGGAATTGGTTCCGGCTGGGCTACTTCCAGTTGAACGTCGGCTTCCTGGTGATCTTACTGATCGTACGCCTGCTGAGTGGCGCGATCCTCAGCGGACTCGTTCCTAAGGTGCTCGGCGATGCTCTGGCGCGGACTGGCGTGCTGAGTAATTTCGCCCTGGGTCGAGCGCGGCAGGAGGTTGTGTAAACGCCCGCTTCGCTGCACGCGCAGCGTCTGGAGGTGCGATATCTGACGCGCCGGCTCCCAGCGCTGCGCGACGTGTCCTTCGCCATAGCTCCGGGCGAGCGGGTCTTGCTCAGTGGGGCCAGCGGCTCGGGTAAGAGCACGCTCGGGTTGTGTCTGGCGGGACTGATCCCGCTCAGCCTCGACGCCGATATGCACGGCGTCGTGCTTGTCGACGACACGCCCGCTACTGATTTCCCGCAAGGTGACCTGGCCGAGCGCGTCGGCACCGTGTTCCAGGACCCGAGCAGTCAGTTCACCATGCTCACAGTCGAGGACGAAATCGCGTTCGGCCTCGAGAACCTGGGTGTGCCCGCCGAGCAGATGCCCGATCGAGTCACGGCCGCGCTGGAGAGCGCCGGACTGGCCGACCGGGCGCAATGGCGCATCGATCGCCTCTCGGGTGGGCAGCAACAGCGCCTGGCGCTGGCCGCGGCGCTGGTGACTCGGCCACAGGCCCTGGTGCTCGATGAGCCCACGGCGCATCTCGACCCACGCGCCGCTCGTGAGCTCTACACCGCGGTCGAGGCGGCCGCGGACGCGACTGGCGCCACGTGTGTGTTCATCGAGCACGACCTCGATCGTCTCCTGTCTCAGTTGCCGGCGCGTGCGCTGCTGCTGGACGACTCGGGCGCGCTGGCCGCCGATGACGCGCTGCCGGACCTGTTGCGTTCGGCCGAATCGGCGCTGCGCTGGCAAAGCCTCGGCGTGCGGCTACCGACACCTACGGCGCTGGCGCTGGCAGCGGGGGATACCGCCCAACTCCCGGTCAGCATCGCCGAGGGCATCGACTGGCTCGCGGCACGCCATCCGCCTGGTTCTGTAGTTGCCGCTCCGCGCGCGCGGCAAAGCGGCGGCACGAGCGTTCTCGCCGCGCGCGGACTCCGTCAGCGCTACGTCTCACCCGCGGGCAGCTTTACCGCTCTGCGCGGAATTGACTTTACGGTCGCCGAAGGTGAGCTGGTCGCGCTGGTCGGCGCCAATGGCAGCGGCAAGACCACCCTCTTGCGCACACTCACCGGTCTGCTGCCGCTGCAGGCGGGCGAGGTCACGATCGCCGGCACGGATCTGCTGCGCGCCGCACCGCGCCAGGTAGCTGGCCTGGTTGCGCACGTGTTTCAGAACCCGGAGGCCGGCTTCGTAGCCGATACGGTCGAAGACGAAGTTGCGTACGGCCCGCGCGCGCTGGGCTGGCCCGCACAGGAGGTCGATCGCCATACACG
>WNGE01003810.1_pt1 | contig 26071 bp, 23 predicted proteins | sample 5400651 | NCBI WGS metagenome assembly WNGE01 (sample SAMN13153370, study PRJNA577476) | soil metagenome | isolation source: 60 cm soil or saprolite under grassland replicate 2 | place: USA:California | collected 2016-06-15 | reverse complement strand
CGCCCACGCAAGCTTCTCGCGGCTCCGGTAATGCCCGTCGTAAAGCGTGTCGACCATCGTCATCGGGCCGGGCAGCGTGAATTTCGCCTTCCGCTCCGTCGTTCCGCGGAGGAACTTCGCATCGTCGGCGAATACCGGATGCCGGCGCGCCACGGGGCCGACGACGACCGGGACGTCGGCGTCGTAACGGTTGCGAATGCGCACCGTCCTCTTGTGGGCGAAATCGACGCCGTCGAGCGCTTCGATGAACGTCGTGACGAAGTGACGCCGCGTCTGCTCGCCATCGCTGACGATATCGATGCCGGCCCGTTCCTGGTCGGCGAGCACGAGCCGCACGGCATCGCGCTTGCCCTCGGCAAGGGCATCGCCTTCAAGCCGCCATGGCGCCCAAAGTTGCCCGGGTTCGGCGAGCCACGCGGGCTTGGGGAGGCTGCCCGCGATCGTCGTTTGCAAAAGCTTGGTCATCGCCAACTCCGTGGTTCGCTGCCGGCGCCACGCCGAGACGCTGTGCCGGCTCTTCGCGGGGCGCCGATTATAGCGGTTGATGGGTCAACCCTCCGCCAAATGGTCAGGCCACATTCGCGTCGCCGGGCAGTCCCAAGGCGCGAAGGGTCTCCCTCTAGGGCAGCGGCCGCAGCCGCAAGCGTGGGGTACACCCTTGACCGATGCCTGCGGCGCACGTACCGTGGCGCGGCGACGCCGGTTGGTCCAATCGATCCCCTCATGCCGAAGGTCCTGTTCTCCGACAACGAGTTCCCCGACGTGAAGCTCGAGCGCGACCTGTTCGGCGCTGCCGGCATCGAATTGGTGATCGCGCACTGCAAGACGGAGGACGAAGTGATCGACGCTGCACGGGATTGCGCCGCCATCCTGCTGCAGTACGCGCCGATCACCGAGCGTGTCGTCACCGCTCTTCCGCAGATCGGCATCGTCAGCCGGATCGGCGCGGGTTTCGATACGATCGACACCGCCGCCTGCGCAAAGCACGGTGTGTGGGTCGGCAATTCGCCCGACTACGGGGTCGGCGAAGTCGCAACCCACGCGTTGGCGCTGGCCCTCGCGTTGATGCGCAACATCGTCGCCTATCATCGCGACATTCACGCCGGGACCTGGCATTACCTTTCCTCGGGCGCGATCAAGCGGGCGGGCGAGATGACGCTGGGCATTGTGGGTCTGGGTCGGATTGGCAAGCGCATGGCGCACGTCGCGCGCAATGTGTTCCGGCGCGTGATCGCGTGCGATCCCTACATCATCGATGGCGATTTCCCGGCATATGTCGGGCGGGCGAGCCTCACTGACGTGTTCGCGCAAAGCGACGTCGTCTCGCTGCACGTGCCGCTCACTGAGGAGACGCGCGGAATGATCGATGCGGCGGTCCTGGGCGTGATGAAGCCCGGAAGCTATCTCGTCAACACCGCGCGCGGCGCCGTTGTCGATATCGATGCGGCGCTTGCAGCGCTCGAGCGCGGCACGCTCGCGGGCATCGCCCTCGACGTGCTGCCGGTGGAGCCGGTGCCGAAGGGCTCGAAGCTCCTCGGCCATCCGCGCGTCATCCTGACGCCGCACGCGGCGTTCTATTCGGTCGAGGCCGAGCGCGAGTTGCGGCACAAGGCCGCGCAGAATATCGTCACCTGGCTTAAGACGGGCCGGCCCGATTACGTCGTCGTCGCCGGCACGCGCCAGCCGCATCAGTGAGAACGTACAAATGGGCGACGGCCATTTGTACCGCGACATTTCTCCTCGCCCAATCATGGAAGAGGGGGAAGGGGTGAGGGCGAGACTCGTCATGCAATTCTACGAGGTTCATTAGGAACAACATGGCCGGCGTTGCCATCCGCGCAGTGCACAAGCGTTTCGGATCGACGCACGTGATCCGCGGCGTCGATATCGGCATCGCCGACGGCGAGTTCTGCGTGCTGGTCGGTCCGTCCGGGTGCGGCAAGTCGACGCTCCTGCGAATGATCGCGGGACTCGAGGAGATCTCGGAGGGCGAGATCGCCATCGGCGAGCGGGTCGTCAACAGGATGCCGCCCAAGGAGCGCGACATCGCGATGGTGTTCCAGAACTACGCGCTCTATCCGCACATGACGGTGCGTGACAACATGTCGTTTGCGCTGCTGCTTGCGAAGCAGTCCAAGGACGAGATCGGACAGCGCGTGCAAAAGGCCGCCGACATCCTGGGCCTCGTCCCGTATCTCGATCGTTATCCGCGCCAGCTCTCCGGCGGGCAGCGCCAGCGGGTCGCGATGGGCCGCGCGATCGTCCGTGATCCGCAGGTGTTCCTGTTCGACGAGCCGCTCAGTAATCTCGATGCGAAGCTGCGGGTCCAGATGCGCACCGAGATCAAGGAGCTGCACCAGCGCCTGAAGACGACGTCGATCTACGTTACGCACGACCAGATCGAGGCGATGACGATGGCCGACAAGATCGTCGTGATGCGTGACGGCGTTGTCGAGCAGACGGGCGACCCCCTGACGCTCTACGACCGGCCCGCCAACACCTTCGTCGCCGGCTTCATCGGCTCGCCGGCGATGAACATGATTCCCGGAACCGCTCGCGCCGGCGGCGCGGGCACGCAGATCGAATTCGGCGACGCCGCTGCGTTGCCGTTGCCGCGAGATGCACGCGCCGACACCGGGCAGCCAGTGCTCTACGGCATCCGTCCCGAGCACTTCGCGCTCGGCACGAGCGGCGTCCCCGTCGAGGTGATCGTCGTCGAGCCGACCGGAGCCGACACCCAGCTCTATTGCCGTTTCAACGGCCAGGAGGTCACGGCGACGATCCGCGATCGCGCCGACTGCCATCCCGGCGACCGGGTTCGCCTCGCGCCCGATCTCGCGCGAGCACATATTTTCGACGCGGCGAGCGGCAAGCGGCTCGTCGTCTGAAGATTTCCATCGGGCGCAAGACAGCACGAACGCCCACAACCGAGGAGGGGTCCATGAGTCACATGAAGCGTCGCAAATTCCTGCAAACGACGGGTGCTGTCGCGGCGAGCGCCGCGGTCGGTCCGTTCATCTGGGTCAAGAACGCGAATGCCCAGTGGAGCAATTCGCCCGAGAAGGGCGCGAAGCTCCGCGTCCTGCGCTGGAGCCGCTTCGTGCAGGGCGACATCGACCAGTACATGAAGAACGTGAAGGCGTTCCAGGACAAATACGGGATCGAGGTACGCGTCGACAACGAAGGCTGGGAAGACGTGCGGCCAAAGGCGGCGGTTGCAGCGAATACCGGCGCCGGCCCCGACATCATCCTGTCGACCAACGATGATGCGAACCTGTATCCCGAGAAGCTCGTCGACGTCACCGATGTTTGCAACTATCTGGGCACCAAGCTCGGCGGCTGGTATCCCGTCTGCAGCCCGTATCTCAAGCCGGACGGCAAGAAGTGGATCGGCGTTCCGTTGGGCGTCGCCGGCGTCTGCATGACGTATCGGATAAGCGCCCTCAAGGCGGCCGGATTCGACGAGTTTCCGAAGGACACCGACGGCTTTCTCAAGATGTGCAAGGCGTTGAAGGAGAAGAACACGCCGGCGGGGATGGCACTGGGCAACGCGACCGGCGACGCGAACACGTGGTGCAACTGGCTCGTCTGGTCGTTCGGCGGCAAGCTCGTCGACAAGAACAACAAGGTGGTGATCGACAGCCCCGAGACGCTCAAGGCGCTCGAGTACGCGAAGGAGCTCTATCCGACGTTCGTTCCCGGCACGCTGTCCTGGCTCGACCCCAACAACAACAAGGCGTTTCTCGACGGCCAGCTCTTCGTCACCAACAACGGCATCTCGATCTATTACGCGGCGAAGAACTCGACCGATCCGAAGATCAAGGAGATGGCGGCGGACATCAACCACGCCAACATGCCGATCGGTCCGGTCGGGCATCCGACCGAGTTCCAGCTCTTCTTCAACCAGATGATCTTCAAGTACAGCAAGTATCCGAAGGCGGCGAAGGAGTTCCTGCGCTTCATGATGGAGCCCGAGCAAATGGATCCGTGGGTGCAGGCGGCGATCGGCTACGTGACGCCGGCGTTGCGCTACTACGAGAAGAATCCGATCTGGACTTCCGACCCGAAGCACACGCCGTATCGCAACTCGATGATCAACATGCTGCCTTCGGGCTACGACGGCAAGATGGGTTACGCGTCGGCCGGCGCGCTCGCCGACTTCATCATCGTCAACATGGTCGCCGAGGCCGCATCGGGCAGCAAGACGCCGAAGGAAGCGGCGGAGCGGGCGCAGAAGCGGGCAGAGCGTTACTATAAAGTGTAAGCGGTCCTCTGTTTCGTCATTCCCGCGCAGGCGGGAATCCAGTGGCGTTGCAGCAAAGACGCTGGGTCCCCGCCTCCGCGGGGACGACGGAGTCGGGTCACCGACCACTCGACGGTAAACTGCTTTGGCTTCCCGCTCCAGCGCGCTAACCCGCGCACTCGACAACCGCGCCGTCCTCGGGACGCTGTTCATGCTGCCCGCGGCGGCGCTGTTGTTGCTGTTCCTCACGTATCCGCTCGGGCTCGGCACCTGGCTCGGCTTCACCGACACCAAGGTCGGCCGCGGCGGCGAGTGGATCGGGCTCGAGAATTACGAGTTCCTCTGGGGCGACGAGGTCACGCGCCTCGCGCTCTTCAACACGATCTTCTATACGACTGTCGCGAGCGTGATCAAGTTCGGGCTCGGTCTCTGGCTCGCCCTGCTGCTCAACAAGCACCTGCCGTTCAAGAGCTTCTTCCGCGCGATCGTCCTGTTGCCGTTCATCGTGCCGACGGCGCTCTCCGCGATCGCGTTCTGGTGGATCTACGATTCGCAGTTCTCGATCATCAGCTGGACGCTGCAGCGGCTGGGCCTCATCCACAGCTACATCGACTTTCTGGGCGACCCGTGGATGGCGCGGTTCTCGACGATCGCCGCCAATATCTGGCGCGGTGTCCCCTTCGTCGCGATCACGCTGCTCGCCGGTTTGCAGACGATCTCGCCGTCGTACTACGAGGCGGCGAGCCTCGACGGCGCATCCGACTGGCAGCAGTTTCGTTACGTGACGCTGCCGCTGCTGACGCCGATCATCGCGGTCGTGATGACGTTCTCGGTGCTGTTCACGTTCACCGATTTCCAGCTCATCTACGTGCTGACGCGGGGCGGGCCGCTCAACGCGACGCACCTGATGGCGACGCTCTCCTTCCAGCGGGCGATTCCGGGCGGCAGCCTGGGCGAAGGTGCCGCGATCGCCACCGCGATGGTGCCGTTCCTGCTCGCGGCGATCATGGTCTCGTACTTCGGCCTGCAACGCCGGGCGTGGCAGCAGGGAGGGACCGATAAGTGAACACGCAGGTCGCCGCGCCCGACGTAGTCGACTCGGTAGGGATGAGCTACCTCGTTTCACTGCCGCGGCGCATCGTCACGGTGTATGTCCCGCTCGGCGTGTTCCTGTTCGCGCTGCTGTTCCCGTTCTACTGGATGGCCGTCACGACGTTCAAGCCGAACGAAGAGCTGCTCTCGCGCGAGGGAAACCCGTTCTGGGTGAAGAATCCGACGCTCGCGCACATCAAGAAGCTGCTGTTCGACACCGATTATCCGGCCTGGTTGTGGAATACCATCCTGATCTCGGTGGTGGCTACCGCGCTGTCGCTCGTCGCGAGCGTGCTCGCCGCATATGCGATCGAGCGCCTGCGGTTCCGCGGCTCACGCTACGTCGGGATGAGCATCTTCCTTGCGTACCTGGTGCCGCCGTCGATCCTCTTCATCCCGCTCGCGACGATGATCTACAAGCTCGACCTCTTCGACACGCGACTTGCCCTGATCCTCACCTATCCGACATTCCTCATCCCGTTCTGCACGTGGCTGCTGATGGGCTACTTCAAGTCGATCCCGCTGGAGCTCGAGGAATGCGCACTGATCGACGGCGCGTCCCGGTTGCAGATCCTCGTGAAGATCATCCTGCCGCTCGCGGTGCCGGGGCTTATCTCCGCGGGCATCTTCGCGTTTACGCTGTCCTGGAACGAGTTCATCTACGCGCTGACGTTCATTTCGTCGTCCGAGGTCAAGACAGTGCCAGTGGCGGTCGTGACCGAGCTGGTCGAAGGCGACGTCTATCACTGGGGCTCGCTGATGGCGGGCGCTCTCCTCGGGTCGCTGCCGGTGGCCGTTCTCTACTCGTTCTTTGTCGAATACTACGTTTCGGGCCTGACGGGGGCGGTGAAGGAGTGACGGGGACTTGAAATCGCCGGACGCAACGCCAATTCGGTACAATATCCCCCGAGTATCGATCAACGGAGCACCCCATGAGCGTCCAGGACACCATCCGCGACCAGGTCAAGTCGAACCGCGTCGTGCTGTACATGAAAGGCACGCCGCAATTTCCGCAATGCGGCTTTTCCGCGACCGTCGTCGAGATCCTCAAGCGCAGCGGCGTGACCGATTACCTCGCCGTCAACGTGCTCGCCGACGATGAGATCCGCCAGGGGATCAAGGAATACGCCAACTGGCCGACGATTCCGCAGCTCTACGTGAACGGCGAATTCGTCGGCGGTTGCGACATTCTGCGCGAGATGTACCAGGCAGGCGAGCTCCAGCAGGTCTTTGCCAAGCAAGCGGTCTAGCGCGTTCGCACCGGGGTGGCGACGGTTCTTAAATTCGATCGCGCCCCGCAATGAAATCGGAATCGTTCGTCCCGGAAGCACCTCTGCGCGCGCAGCGGGGCGGCCGAATGATCGTTGCTGTCCTCGCGTTGCTCTTGCTGTTTGGCGGCGCCGCCGCGGCGGCTGACAACGCAGAGGCCCCGCGGTCGGCGATGGCCGACAAGCCCGCCACGGCCAAGGCTGGACGCGCCAGCGAGCGGCATCGCGAAAGCACGCTCGTCGTCTTCAATCGCCCTATCGTCACGTTTCGCACGAGCTTCCTCGGCGTTTCGCCGCGCGATCGCGCGGATAACGCGCGCCAGCGGATCTACACGCTGCTCGACCGCGGAGGTGAGGGCAAGGTAAGCGTCGAATCGATCCCCACGCAGGGCAACGTCATCAAGGTCGATGACTCGCTCGCATTCGTGCTCACCGATGGTGACGCCGATCCGCTGCTCGCGCAGACGCTCGATAGCTTGACGCACGACACGGTGCAATCGCTCGAGCGTGCCGTCGGCGAGACGCGGGAGTCGCGCAGCGGAAGACTGATGCTGCTGGCCGCGCTCTGGGCGGGCGGTGCGACGCTCATCTATTTGTTCGTTCTGTGGCTGCTCCGTCGGCTCGGTGACGTCGTCACTCGGCGGATGGTCCGTCTCGCAGGCGATACCGCCGGCCAGATTACGATCGGTGGCGCCCAGATCCTGCACCGTGAGCGCACGATCCGCGTCGTCGGACAGATTCTGCGGATCGGCTTCTGGGGCTTCGTGCTGCTCGTCACGTACGAATGGGTCGGCTTCGTGCTCGGTCGATTTCCGTTTACCCGCGTCTGGGGCGAGCAGCTCAATTCGTTCCTCGTCGACAGCATCACCGGTGCGCTGACCGCAACCGCGACTGCCGTGCCCGACCTGATCGTGGTCGCCGCGATTGTCGTGATCGCGCACGCGGTCAATGGCATGCTGGGATCGTTCTACGACGGCGTCCAGGCGAATCGGATCAAGGTCGGCTGGATCGATGCCGACTCGGCACGACCGACGCGCCGGCTCACGACGATCGCGGTCTGGGTCTTCGCGCTCGTGATGGCCTATCCGTACATTCCCGGTTCCGACAGCGACGCCTTCAAGGGCTTGTCGGTGCTGATCGGTCTCATGGTCTCGGTCGGCGCCTCCGGCATTGTCGGCCAGGCGGCGAGCGGGTTGATCCTCATGTACACACGGACCTACCGTCCCGGCGAGTACGTGCGCATCGGCGACCACGAAGGCACCGTCGTCGAAATGGGCATGTTCACCTCGCGTGTTCGCACCGGTCTTGGCGAGGAGTTGACGCTCCCCAATTCGTTCGTCCTCTCGAACGTCACAAAGAATTACTCGCGGGCGTTGAAGGGCGCGGGATTCGTGCTCGATACGACGGTGACCATCGGCTACGACGCGCCGTGGCGGCAGGTGCATGCGATGCTGATCGAGGCGGCGGGCCGCACCGAGGGTGTGTTGACGAACCCGTCGCCGCGCGTGTTCCAGACGGCTCTCTCGGACTTCTACGTCGAGTACCGGCTGGTTTGCCAGGCGATCGCGACCGGGCCGCGTCCCCGCGCCGAAGTGCTGTCCACGCTCCACGCCAACGTGCAGGACGTGTTCAACGAGCATGGCGTGCAGATCATGTCGCCGCACTATCTCGGCGATCCCGCCGATGCGAAAGTCGTCCCCAAGGCGAAGTGGTACGCGCCACCGGCGGCGCCGCCGCGCTAACGAGCCCCGTACAAATCCGCAACGAGTCTCGCCCTCACCCCTTTCCCCTCTCCCAGGGTTGGGCGAGGGGGAATTTCGTGGTGCAGATGGCTGTCACTCATCTGCACGACTTTGTAGGCTCCGGGCGGAGGCATTGTCGCGACCGCTGCGATCGCCCCGGCGACGGTGAACGTCACGGTGACTACGGGGGCGATCGTTTGCTGGAGTTTCATCGATCCGCTTGCGACGACGGTGGCGCCTGAGCCATCGCCCCACACGCTGGTGTTGAGGATCGCGGGCACCGTGTCGAGGTACAGGTTGTAGGGCAACGTGTCGGTCGGCGAGCCGACATTCGTCAGCAGCCGTTGCGTATAGCTCCCTGCGCCGGTCGACAGTGTTGCCGTGAACGCGACCGTATCGGATCCGGTGCTCGTGAGCGTGCACGTGACCGACATCGTCGCCGATGACGTCGTCTGGTTCCCGAAGTACGTTCCGAAGTCGAGGTTCCCGATCCCGACCGTGCACGTGTGCGTGGCGCCTGCCGACGCAGCGAAGATCAGCGTCATCGCAGCCAGAGCTGAGCCGACGGCTCGGCGCATTGGGACATGGAGGCATCTCATGGTCGTTCTCCGGCTTCGCGCAGCGCGCAGACGAACGGACCGAGGTCCGCGACCGGCGGCGCGTCTTTTTCCAATGCGACGGCAACGCGGCACGAGCGGCCGCGATACATGATCTCGATGTCCTGGCGGTCGCCGAGATTCGTGACGTAGACTTCGCCGCCCATCGCGACCGGATACCGATCGTCGCGGCCTGCGACGCGTGCGACGGCACCTGCCGGCAGCGGGGTCCCGTCCGGCAGGACCAGCCGGATGAGCGCGTTGCGTTCGCGGCGCGAGTCAAACTTCACGACGATCCCGGTTCGGTTCAGCAGGACAACCTTGTGCACCGTCTGGCCGACGCTCGCGTCGAGCGGAATCGTCGCCGGGTCGATTGCGATATTGACCGGCGTGTAGGGGGGCAGCCGGGGCACGATCAGCGTGCCATCGGCGCCGGTATGGCCGACTTCGATATTCTCCTGCAGCACCCGTGCGCCGGCGATGTCGCCGACCGAAACGAGCGCGAAGCTCTGATCGATCGGCGGCGCGAGAAACGCGTGGCCGCCGACGAGCCCGATGCCGCCGGCGATCGTGCCGCGCACGGCGGTCAATCCGTTCGCGCGTGAGGCGTCGACCGCATACCGGCCGTAGTCTCCGTAATAGGCGACGCCCGCGGTGTAATTGTTGTCGGTCTGGGCGTGAGCGTAATAGCCCCACCCCACGCCGACGGGCAACGGATGTTGCAGGTCCAGCGTCCCGTACGAATTCGACTGTCCATCACCGTGGACGCGTTGCCCGCCAAGTGTCAGCGTCGTATCGGCCGGCCCCGTGCTGGTTGTGCCGAACGGTAGCGTATAGAGCGCGAGGAACTGCGTCTGGTTCGACAAGCCCTCCGCTTTCGATGCGGACAGCGTCAGGTAACCGAATCGGCCGAGACCGACCGCGTACGTCGACGTATAGATGTTGAGGTTTCCGCTCCGGGTGATTCCCGAAGGATCGGGCGGACCCGTGTCGCGAAAGCGCTGCCCGCTCCAGGCAATCGCGAGCGATCCTCGTTCACCCGGAAGCGCGACGTTGAACGTCGCCCGTGTGAGCTGCGCTTCCTGCAGCGGGCTGTCGCCGATTTCCCGGTACCGCGGCGTTGCCCACGTCGAAGCGACTGCGAAGCTCGCGAGCGAGGCCTGGCGGCTGAAGCCGATCAGGAAGCGCTCGCCCGTACCGGTGGCGCCCGCAATGTCTCCGCTCGAACTGCTCGCCGCAATGCCCGCGCTCAGGACGCCGAGATAGCCGACGACGTAGTCTGCGCCGACGCCCGCGCCGCGCACGTTGTTGTCGCCTTCGGCGCGAACCTGCGCCGTGAGCTTGTCGGTGAACCCGTAGCGATAGAAACCGGAGCCGACGAAGCCGCGGTAGTCGGCGGTGCGCAGACCGTAGTTGAATCGCTCGGACCCCGCGCTGAACGAATATTCGCTCAATCCCGGCTTCAACAGCTGGCTCGTCACGTAAAACGGTTGCGTGATCACCTGTTGCTGGCCGAAGGCGTTCGTCACCACGACCTGCAATTCGCCGGCGCCGTTCAGCGCCGGAACGTTGGTGATCGAGAATGGCCCCGCGGGAACGCTCTGCGAGCCCATCCGCATGTTGTTGGCGTAGATCTCCGCGGCGGTAGGCACCGACGAGATGCCCGATACCGAGAGCAGCGGATAGGTCACGTAGCCCGGCTGCAGGCTGTAATTGGAGCTGTATTGAACGCCGCCGAAGCGCACGGCGCGTCCCCACCAGCCCGGCGCGGTGATCGCGTCGCCGGCGATGAACGTCGTGAGCTTCTCGGGGTCGTCCCAGCGCCAGAGCGCGTCGAGCAGCACTGCGTTTTCGGCGCCGGCCTGTGTCGAGGCCGCCGAGTTCACGATGAAGCTCGCGCCGAACGTTCCTGCCGGACCGAAGGCCACGGCTTCGAAGGCGCCGGCAACCGATTTCGAAAAAGTGTTGGCAAAGTCGCCCCCGCTGTAGCTCTGACCGTAGATCGTGTAGTTGAAGAAACCTCCCCACGCCGGCGTCTGCGGCAATTGCGGAGGCGGCAGTCCATAGCGCAAGCGCGAGAGCGGGAGCAAGTCCGGATCGATATCGAAATCGAGCCGCTGTGCCGCCTCCGCGATCGCCGCCCGCACGCCGCGCATCGTTCGCAACGGCACGTACAAGCGTCCTTCGAGCGCAATCGCGTCGGATTCCCGCCACGTGAGCTTCAATCTCCCAAGCGTTCCGGTATCGACCATCAGCCCTTTCGGATCCTGAATCACATACGCGACGCCGGGCTCCGGGCCGCCGTTGACGGTGATTGCGAGGACCGCGATGTCGGTGGCGAGTGCGACGACGAGCGGCGAATCGGCGTCGCGCGGATCGGTGTCCGGGACAGCGAGGACCGGCGCGGGAAAACACATCGCCATCGAGATTGCGGCGAGTGCACGGCGAAGGCCACTACGGGTTGGCAACGGGCAGGGCGAGGTCAACGCGGCCGCCATTGCTCTGCGCTTCCACGCGCAATGGTGTTCCGGATTTGACTCGCTCTTTCGGGAGCACGATGTACCGTGTCGACCCTGGCAACACGACAAACACGTCCTGCTCGGCGAGCTTGTCGTCGCCCTGGCGCACCGTCAACGCGGTGAGCCTCAGGTTTCCCGTTCCATCGTTGCGGATGGAGAGCCGCCGCGGAGCATCGAGGCTCGCGTCGAGTCCGAATGTCGCCTTGGGTGCGCTCGCCCCGACCATCGGCGCGACGAATAGCGGGATGTTCATGTTGAGGGCGATGCGGAACAGCGCGCGGTCGCCGCTCGTCTCCTCGATCGGCGGAACCTCGCGGAAGATCAGCCGGTACGCCTGCTCGATGTCGGCAGGCGGCTTGCCGCGCAGCGCGACGCGCACGATCTGCGCTGCGCCCGGTGCAATCGTGAAGATCGGCGGGCTCACGATGAACCCGCGCGTCTCCTCGTATTGATCCTTGCCGCCCGGCTGCGTCCACGTATACGCCTGGACCTGGATGGTGACCGGAGCCTCGCCGCTGTTGGTGACGGTCAGGATCGCCGTTGGAGATGCCGCCGAAAGCTCCACGCGCATCGGGGCGAGTCCGAACGTCGCCCCGGCGATGCAGTCGAGCGAAAATGCCAGCAACGTCGCGGCTGCGGCCAGCGCACGTACTATCGCGATCATCTGCGCGTATCCCGCGTGTCGTCCGTATTGTCGGCGCCCGTGCGCTGTCCGACCGTCCGGATTGCGTAGCGGTGCGGCTCCGGGTCCGGCGCGCGGCTCGTAGCGAATGTAACATCACTCGGCACGTCGATCGTGTCGTTGCTGACGTCGCCGTTCACGAGCCTTCCATAGAGTGTTGCGTTCAGCACATCAATGCCTGTCCGCTGACGGGCCTCCGCGTGCATCGCTGCGGATCGAACTGCGCTTGAGCTCGGCAAAAGGCCGTCCACAAAGCCGCGACGGTTGCTGCCCGCCGGAGCCTCGTGGAGCGGTCATGTCAGTTGTATGTCGCCGTTACTTGCACGGTGTCCGTGTAAAGACCCGCTGACGGAAACTGCCCGGACGGGATCGATGCGCAAAGGTTGATCTGCTTCGGTCCGCCCGACGCCGAGAACAGCGACGTGGCCGCGATGGTGTTGGTGGCGTTCCATTCCGGTCCGGCGCCTGCTGCCGGACACGTGTTGAACGCCGCACCGGTCGGTGCGTCGATCGCATAGTTCAGGAAGTCGGTTCCGTTGGTCATCCGCTTTTGCGTGCCCGATGCACTGGACCCGTTGTTGAGAGCGACCGAGCTCACCGTTGCACCCTTGTTGCACGTCAGCGTGACGGTATTCGCTGTATTCGTCGCGGCAGCGCCGGCGTTCACGGTACCGAATGGAACGTTGGCGGCCGAGATGGTACAGAAATTCGCCACGGTGGCGCTGACGGTGAAATTCGCCGGTCCTGCCGTCGCCGCTTGCGCGGCGCTGTATGGGAGCAGCATAGCGGCGGCAATTGACATACTGAGTACCTTGTGCTTCGTCATGATCAAGTCCTTTTACTTGTTTAACAATGACTTATGTTCGGAGCCCGAAAAGCCGGACGCGCGCTTTCGCTCCTCGGAAGACCTATTAAGCAGGGACCATGCCATTGCCCTATAGAGAGAATGGATTTTGACCTCGATCAATTTTTCGCTAACGCCGTTTGTCGGCGGATTACTTGTCGCGGAATCGCAAGTGACGCATTGCGCCAGATCGAGACTTTCGGGGTCATGAAAATGAATCGGCGAAAGGACCGACAGGTCAGCGATCGACGAAGGCATGCTTTTTGCGATTGATCGAAAGACAACATGCATTCATCGAGAGCAGCGAAGATTCTCGCAACAACGAACGCGGCGCGAATGCCGCGCAGCGTGCGCGTGAGCAACTCGTTGCATACAGCAACACACGTTCACTCGTTGACCGATGGGCGTGCGCTTTTTCGGCGCTGCGTGGAGCATGGCAACCACCGGAATCCTTCCGGTCCGGCGTAGGAAGAAACGATGCGAGGATCGCGAGCCAATCACTTCACCAACCGCTTTCGGGCGCGGCGAGTCATGCCGAAGGAAATCGCGACCGAATTGATCCGGACGCTCGATCTCGACCCCGAGGATCGGCGGTTCATCGCCGCAATTTCGACGCAATGGGTTCGCTCCACCGACGTTCTGGCCGCGGCCGCCGGTCCGCGCGAACCGATCGGCGAATTGCTGATCAAAGCCGGACGGCTGACGCGCGGGCAACTGGATCAGGCGCTTGCCGACCAATCGGAATCGGGTATGCGGCTGGGCGAGGTGCTGATTCGCAAGGCATGGCTGACCGCGCCCGAGCTGCACCTGGTGCTTGCGTTTCAGAGGCGGCTCGGAAAAGCGGGCGTTGCGCACGCGGGCCCGTCGCAGCTCGGCAATCTTCTGGTCGCGATGGGAGCGATCACTCTCGAGCAGCTGGACGACGCGCTCCGGCAGCAGCAGCACTCGAAGCGACGCCTCGGCGACGCGCTCGTCAGCGCAGGCTTGGTGAGCGAAACGCAGGTCGCGCGCGGATTGCGCCTGCAGCAAACGCTGCTTCGCCTCGCCTTGGCGGTGCTCCTCGCCTCGTCGCTCGTACCCGTGGGGGCGGCAGCGGCGTCCGCCTTTTCGGCGATCACGTTCTCGGCGACTGTCCTTCCGTATCACCGGCTCGATGTCGTGCGCCAGGCTCCGACGCTGACCGTGACGCCGGAGGATGTCGCGCGGGGTTACGTCGATGTCCCGGCAGGCACGCAACTTCGTGCCCAGAGCAACGAGCGCAAGGGATTTTCCGTAAGCTTCGACCCGCGGATGAGGCTGTTCGAGCGGGCGACGATCACGGGGCTCAGCAACGCCGTCGACATCGGTCCGGACGGCGGAGTCGCGAATCAGGCGTATTCCGGACGCGATGCGCTGCTGCAGCTGAGTTACCGCTTTTATCTTGCGGCAGGACTTCCTCCCGGCAGTTATCCCTGGCCGCTGCAAATCTCCTCGTCCGTCGTCTATTAAATAGGGCCAGGCTCGACTTGCCGAAAAAGTAGGGTCAGACTCGCTTTCCTTCGGCATTGCGTCGGGCTCGTGCGAAGGCGGGTCGAAAACCGGGTCTGGTCCTGTTCATGGCAATCTCGCCGCTTGCGGGCAAGCCCGCGCCGAAAGACATCCTGATCGATCCCGACGCGCTCGTGCGCGAGTATTTCGCGCGCCATCCGGATGTCGACGATGCCGGCCAGCGGGTCAGCTTCGGCACCAGCGGGCACCGCGGCACGCCGCGCAAGGGATCGTTCACCGAGATGCACATCGCGGCGATCGCGCAGGCGATCTGCGACTATCGCAAGCGCAACGCGATCGATGGTCCGCTCTACATGGGCAAGGATACGCATGCGCTGTCGGGCCCGGCGGAGTGCACCGCGCTCGAGGTTCTCGTTGCCAACGGCGTCGACACCGTCATCCAGCGCAACGACGGCGTCACGCCGACACCCGTGGTCTCGCGGGCGATTCTCGTCCACAACCGTGGCCGAGGCGATCACCTCGCCGACGGAATCCTCGTCACGCCGTCGCACAATCCTCCGGAGGACGGTGGCTTCAAGTACAACCCGCCGAACGGCGGCCCTGCCGACACCGACATCACGCGCGCGATCGAGGAGCGGGCGAATGATTTGCTGCGTTCCGGCAATGCGGGCGTGAATCGGGTGCCGTATGCCACGGCGATCAACGCGCGGAACGTGCACCGCGAGGACTTCGTCCGGCCCTATGTCGACGATCTGGCGAACGTCGTCGACATGGACGCGATCCGCGGGGCAGGTCTCAAGCTCGGCGTCGATCCGCTTGGCGGCGCGGCGGTGAACTATTGGGAGCCGATCAACGCGACCTACGGCGTCGACATCGACGTCGTAAATCCGCGCATCGATCCGACGTTTTCGTTCATGACGGTCGACCACGACGGCAAGATCCGGATGGACTGCTCCAGTCCTTACGCCATGGCGCGGCTCGTCGGACTCAAGGATCGCTATCGCGTCGCATTCGCGAACGATGCCGACGCGGACCGGCACGGAATCGTCACGCCGTCGGCGGGCCTCATGAACCCTAATCACTACCTCGCGGTCGCGATCGGCTATCTGCTCGCGCATCGGCCCCAATGGCCGGCGCACGCGGCCGTCGGCAAGACGCTCGTCAGCAGCCGCATGATCGATCGCGTTGTCGCCAAGCTTGGCCGCCGGCTGTTCGAAGCGCCGGTCGGATTCAAATGGTTTGCACCCGGGCTCTACGACGGTTCGTGCTGCTTCGGCGGCGAGGAGAGCGCCGGCGCGAGCTTCTTGCGTCGCGACGGCACCGTGTGGACCACCGACAAGGATGGTCTCATCATGAATCTGCTCGCCGCCGAGATCACGGCGCGGACCGGCAGGGATCCCGGCGAGCACTATCGCGAGCTGACCGCGGAGTTCGGTACGCCGCTCTACACGCGAATCGATGCCGCAGCAACGCCGGAGGAGAAGGTTCGGCTCGGCAAGCTCGCACCCGATGCGATCACCGCGCCGACGCTCGCCGGCGATCCGATCACCGCGCGGCTCACGCGAGCGCCCGGCAACGGTGCGGCCATCGGCGGACTCAAGGTCGAGACTGCGCGCGGCTGGTTCGCGGCGCGGCCGTCGGGCACCGAGAACATTTACAAGATCTACGCGGAGAGCTTTGCCGACGCCGCTCACCTGCAAGCCATCGTGAGCGAAGCCCAGCGCATCGTCGGTGACGCGCTTGCCACCGCTGCGTAATCCCGGTACTGCTCAAGTCCGCGCGCGGTGGATGCGCCGCACGTCGGCGACATGCTTAATCGTGCGTATCACGTGAGCGAGGTGCCGGCGGTCGCGCACCTGCACGCTGAAGAACATCGCGATCATCGCCGAGCCGTCGGGCTTTTCCATCGAGACGTTGTCGATGTTCGCGGCAGCGTCGGCGATCGCCGTCGCGACATCGGCGAGCAAGCCGCGGCGATCGGAGGCGATGAGGCGCACACCGGCGTCGAATTCGCCTTGCACCTCGTCTGCCCACTCGACATCCACCAGCTGCTCGACGTCCGGCCGTTGCTTGCGCAGTGTCACGCAGTCGCGCGTATGGACGAGGAGCCCCTGACCCCTGCGGAACTGTCCGATGACGGCATCGCCGGGAATCGGCCGGCAGCATTTCGCGTACTGGATCGCCACGCCCTCGACGCCGCGCAAGGTCAGCGCCGACGGCTTTGCCGCAGCCACCGCGGCGAGCGCCGCTGCCTCATCGCCGGCCTTCCCCAGCGGCCGCGTCAGCGCCTGCGCGACGACGAAGGACAGCCGCTTGCCCATCCCGATGTCGGCCAGGATCTCGAGTTGGCTCCTCGCGGCGTATTCCTTCTGCAGCGCTTCCCAGCGTTCCCAGGTAATCGATTCCGGCGCGACCTTGAGTGTCGCGAGCGCTTGCGATAAAAGCCGCTCGCCCAGTCCCGCCGATTCCTTCTGCTGCAAGCCCTTGAGGAAGTGCCGGATCCGTGAGCGCGCCTTGCCGGTGCCGACGAACGACAGCCACGACGGGTTCGGCCGCGCCGTGGGCGAGGTCAGGATCTCGACGTGATCGCCGTTCTTCAATTCGGTGCGCAGCGGTAGGAGCTCGTAATTGATCCGCGCTGCGACGCAGTGATGGCCGATGTCGGTGTGCACCGCGTAGGCGAAGTCGACCGCCGTCGCACCGCGCGGCAGCGCCATGATCTTGCCCTTCGGCGTGAACACGTAGATCTCCTCGGGAAAGAGGTCGCCCTTGATGTTCTCGAGGAATTCCTTCGAGTCGCGCGATTCGGAGCCGATCTCGAGCAGGCTCTGCAGCCAGCGATGCGTTTCGCGCTGCGCTTCGGCCAGGTCGAGCGCATCGCCGGACTTGTAGAGCCAGTGCGCGGCGACACCGGCTTCGGCGATCCGGTGCATGTCGTGCGTGCGGATCTGCGCTTCCAGCGGCGTGCCGAACGGCCCGAACAGCGTCGTGTGCAGCGACTGGTAGCCGTTGGCCTTCGGGATCGCGATGTAGTCCTTGAACTTGCCCGGGATCGGCTTGTAGAGCGCGTGCAGCACGCCGAGCGCCGCATAACAGGCCGTACGGTCGGGAACGAGCACCCGCACGCCATAGATGTCGAACACCTGCGAGAACGTGTAGCGCTTTTCGCGCATCTTCTTGTAGACGGAATAGATCGTCTTCTCACGGCCGGTGACTGCGGCAGTGATGTCGGCCTTGACGAAGCCGCCGCGGATCACGTCGAGCAGGCGGTTCATCACCTCACGCCGATTGCCGCGCGCCGCTTTGATCGCGCCGGCGAGAATCCGGTAGCGCAGCGGATTCAGGTGCTTGAACGCGAGGTCCTGCAGCTCGAGATACAGCGCGTTCAACCCCAGCCGGTTGGCGATCGGCGCGTAGATGTCGAGCGTCTCGCGCGCGACGCGCTTGCGATGCACCGGCGCCATCGCGTCGAGCGTGCGCATGTTGTGCAGCCGGTCGGCGAGCTTGATCAGGATGACGCGGATGTCCTGCGCCATCGCGAGCAGCATCTTGCGGAAGCTCTCGGCCTGCGCGTCCTCGCGCGAGTTGAATTCGATCTGATCGAGCTTGGAGACGCCGTCGACCATGTCGGCGACCGGCTTGCCGAACGACGACTCGATCTCGGCCTTGGTGATCGCGGTGTCCTCCATCACGTCGTGCAGCAGCGCGGCGGCGAGCCCCTGAGCGTCGAGCCGCCACTGCGACAGGATGCTCGCGACCGCGAGCGGATGCGTGATGTAGGGTTCGCCGGACTTGCGGAATTGGCCGCGGTGCGCCGAGTCCGAGAATTGCCACGCGCGCTCGACGAGCGCGATGTCAGGCGGCGGCAGGTAATTGCCGAGGTGTCGGGTGAACTCCGCGATTTCCGACATGCCTGGACATCTGGACGGTTAAGCGTCGTCAGATGCGGGAATCGATCACGACTGGCCTTTGAGCAGCATTTCGATGCCGACCTTGCCAGCGGCGACTTCGCGCAGCGCGATGACAGTCGGCTTGTCGCGGTCCGTCTCCACCAGCGGCGAGCTGCCGGCGGAAATCTGGCGCGCGCGATTGGTCGCCGCGAGCGTCAGCTCGAAGCGGTTCGGAATCTTGGCGAGACAGTCTTCGATGGTGATGCGTGCCATTTCAACCCCTTCAGTGTTCGAGTAACCGGGCGAGCAGCTGGGCGTGACGCACCATCTGCCGCGCCGCAGTCAAGCGGGCCGCGCGGACGATGGCGGACAGATCGTCGACTGCCCTCGCAAACTCCTGATTCATAATAACATAATCGAAGTCTCCGCAGTGGCGCATCTCTTCGCGCGCCGCGTCCAGCCGGCGGACGATCACCTCCGCGCTGTCCTGTCCGCGCTTTTCCAGGCGCTCGCGCAGCGATGCGAGAGACGGCGGCAGGATGAAGACGAGCACCGCGTCCGGGATGAGCTTGCGCACCTGCGCCGCGCCCTGCCAGTCGATTTCGAGCAGCACGTCGCGGCCCTGCGCGACCTGCTCGCGAAGCCACGTCGCCGACGTCGCATACCAATGACCGTGCACGTACGCGTGCTCGAGGAACTCGCCCGCGGCCTTGAGCCGCATGAAGCCGGACTCGTCGACGAAGTGATAGTGGACGCCCTCTTCTTCACCCGGTCGCGGTGCGCGCGTCGTGTATGACACCGACAGCCGTATCCCGGGTTCCCGCTCGAGCAACGCGGCAACGAGGCTCGTCTTGCCGCCACCGGAGGGCGCGGCGAGCACGAAGAGGCAGCCGGACGCGGGCGGCGCCTTTGTCCCGTCACTCATCGGCGTTATTCAACCGGGCTCCGAACTGCCCACCAGCGGCTCCTCACCCGCTCGCCGCCGCGCGTCTCGCTGCCTCTCCCCGCCGCGCGGGGAGACCGTTGGCGTGAGGGGGCACTCGCCCGCCTTGCTCATTCGAGATTCTGCACTTGCTCGCGCATCTGCTCGATCAGGACCTTGAGCTCGAGCGAGGCCTGCGAGAGCTCCGCATCCACCGATTTCGATCCCAGCGTGTTCGCTTCGCGGTGCAGCTCCTGCATCAGGAAGTCGAGCCGTTTGCCGGCGCTCCCTCCGGCGGTGAGCACGCGCCGCACCTCGGCGACGTGCGTCGTCAGTCGCTCCACTTCCTCGGCGACGTCGATTTTGGTGGCGAAGAGCGCGAGCTCCTGCTTCAGACGATCCTGGTCGGGATCGAGACCGGCTTCACGCAGTCGCGCGCCGAGCTTGTCGACGTACGCCGAATGCAGCAGCGGAATGCGCGGCGTGACCCGTGCGACTTGTATCTCGATCGCAGCGCAGCGCTCTGCCAGGGTTTGCGCAAGTCTTGTGCCCTCGCGGGCCCGTGAGGCGGCCAGGTCGGAGAGCGCCTTGCCGACGAGATCCTGTACCCGTGCGGCGAGCGCTTCGGGCGGCACGGTGGGCTCCGCAAGAACCCCCGGCCAGCGCAGGATTTCGGCGATCGAAAGCGGTGCGGCGCCGGGCGCATGCCGTTCCACGTCCGCGGCGGCCTTGGCAAGCTGTTCGACGCGCGTGGTGTCGACCGCGAGTGTCGCCGCTCCTGGTGTCGTGCGATTGAGGGAAATGCGGCATTCGACCTTTCCGCGCCTCAATTCGACGCCGATTCGTTCGCGGAGCGACGATTCGAGGCCGCGCAGCTCATCGGGGAGCCGCACCTGAAGGTCGAGATAGCGGTGATTGACCGAGCGCAGCTCGACCGAGAGCGAAACACCGGGCAGATCGGCGCCAACTGCCGCGAAGCCGGTCATGCTGAGAATCATTGGCTGTTTTTGTGAGCTTTATGCACGTTTTCCGGCTTTACATTGGCTCCCGGGTTGCCGAGAATGTATGCGTTATCCCCCGGTGGCGCAAGCCGGGTCGGGAATGCTGGCACATGAATTGCGAGCGTTTTCCTTGGATAACCCTTACCATCCGCGCCCATGGCGGTCACCAATCAGGCTCTCACGGGGGGCTATCAGCTCCTCAACTACCGGATCGATCGGCAGATCAGCCGCGGCGGCTTCTCGATCGTCTATCGGGCCTTCGACGAAACCGGCGCGCCGGTCGCGATCAAGGAATACCTGCCTTCGTCGCTGGTGCTGCGGACCGAGGGCGACATCGTGCGCGCGTCGTCGGCGGAGAACCTGACGTCGTTCCGCTACGGAATGAAATGCTTCTTCGAGGAAGGCCGCGCGCTCGCCAAGATCAACCATCCGAACGTCGTCCGCGTGCTCAACTTCTTCCGCGCGAACGAGACCGTCTACATGGTGATGCGCTATGAGCGCGGCCGCACGCTGCAGCAGCAGATCCAGATGCGGCAGGACCAGATGTCCGAGCGGCTCGTGCGCCACGTGTTCATGCATCTGCTGAATGGCCTGCGCGAGGTGCACACGCACAAGCTCTTGCATCTCGACATCAAGCCGGCCAACATTTATCTGCGCACCGACGGCAGCCCGGTGCTGCTCGATTTCGGCGCCGCGCGGCAGACGCTCACCACCAACCGTCCGAAGCTCGCGCCGATGTACACGCCGGGCTTTGCGGCGCCGGAGCAATATCGCGAGCCCGATCGGCTCGGACCCTGGACCGACGTCTACGGCGTTGGCGCGAGCATGTTCGCCTGCCTCGCCGCGTTCGCCCCGCAAGCAGCGGACGCCCGCGTGCAGGAAGACCATCTCGTCTCGGCGAAGAAGATCTGGTCGGGCCAGTACTCGGACAACGTGCTCGAGGTGATCGATTGGTGTCTGCGCCTCGATCCGCTCGAACGGCCGCAATCGGTCTTCGCGTTGCAAAAGGCGATCCGCGACATCCCGCCGAAGAAACGGAAGCTCACGTTCTTCGGCAACCTGAAGCGCAAGCTGTTCAGCGAGATCGGCGCCTGACGCTCATCACGCTCCGCTGAAATTTCCTTTTCGATGCGCTTTACGATCTTCCAGGAGTCCCGGAAGGGTTCACGCAAGGTCAATCAGGACCGGATTGCGTACACGTACAGCCGGGACACGCTCCTGCTCGTGGTCGCCGACGGCATGGGTGGGCACGCGGGCGGGGAGATCGCGGCGCAAATCGCCGTGCGGCTCTTCATCGAGCGCTTCCAGCAGGAGGCGAAGCCGATCCTCAAGAATCCGCTCAAGTTCCTGCAGGACTCGATGCTGCGCGCCCACGCCGCGCTCGGGTCGTACGCCAACCAGTTTTCGATGCTCGAGACGCCGCGCACCACGTGCGTCGCGTGCATCGTGCAGGCGAACCACGCCTACTGGGCGCACGTCGGCGATTCGCGGCTCTACCTCTTCCGCCAGGGCGGCCTCATCGGCCAGACGAAGGACCATTCCAAAGTCCAGTATCTGGTTGACCAGGGAATCATCGGCGCCGACGACGTCGCGCTGCACCCCGATCGGAACAAGATCTTCAGTTGCCTCGGCGGGCTCGTCGATCCGGTGATCGACCTCGGCAAGCGCACGCCGCTGCGCAACGGCGACGTCATCGTCATGTGCACCGATGGCGTCTGGGGCGTCATGACCCGCGAGGAGGTCGCGACGTGGCTCACGTCGACGCCGATCCTCAAGACCGCGCCGCAGATGATGCGCGAGGCGGAAAAGCGCGGCGGGCCGGACGGCGACAACCTGTCGGCGATCGTCGTGCGCTGGGGCCCCGAGACGCTGACCGACGAGCCGTCGACGACGATCACCGAGACACTGGGGCTCGGCGAATTCCAGACGCAGATCGACCGCACGCTGACGCTGACCGACCGCAAGGGCGCGCAGCGCGACCTCTCCGACGACGAGATCGAGCGCGCGATCGCCGAGATCCAGGCGACGATTCAGCGTTACCGAAAATGAGAGCTGTCGGCTATCAGCTGTCGGCTATCAGCTATCAGCTATCAGCTATCAGCTATCAGCAAGCGCACAGACGGGGTTGCTGACAGCTGATAGCTGACGGCTGATAGCTGAAATGCGTCAAATCATCCTCGACACCGAGACGACCGGCCTCGATCCGCTGCAGGGCCATCGGATCATCGAGCTGGCCGGCCTCGAGGTCGTCAACCGCCGCCCGACCGGCCGCGTGATCCAGTTCTTCGTCGACCCGGAGCGCGACATCGACTTCGGCGCGACCGAAGTCCACGGCAAGACGTGGGACGACTTGCGCGGCAAGCCGAAGTTCCGCGACATCGTCGCCGAGTTCCTCGATTTCGCGCGCGGCGCCGAGTGGATCATCCACAACGCGCCCTTCGACGTCGCTTTTCTCGACCTCGAGCTTGGATTGGCCGGACATCAGGTGTGCGGAAGCATGTACGCGAAGCTCACCGACACGCTGGGCCTCGCGCGCGAGATGTTCCCCGGCAAGCGCAACAACCTCGATGCGCTGTGCGAGCGGTTCGGAATCGACAACGCGCATCGCACGCTGCATGGCGCATTGCTCGACGCCCAGCTCCTGGCCGAGGTCTGGCTCGCGATGACGCGCGGCCAGGAAAGCCTGACGATCGATCTCGGGGCGGCGCCGCCGCGCCTCGACGGCGAGTCCTTTCCCGAACCGAGCTCAGCGCGCCCGGCTGCGATCGGACCCGTCAAGGTGCTGGAACCCTGTGCGGAAGAGCTCGCCGCGCATCAGGAGTATCTCGCTGCGCTGGACCGCGAATCAAACGGCCGCTGCATCTGGCGCTTGCTCGAAATGGCCGCGTAGTGGTACCCCTGCGGTCGGGATGGGCAGTCAAACGGCCGGCCGACCCCCGAGTCGCAAGTATCGAGGCGGCCTTGTAGAATGTCCGACGCGGCCGCATTGTAATGTTGTTGTCACGTCTCGCCGCCATTCTCATGGACACCCAATCCGCCAGATCGCCCGCGGCCGTGACTTCGTCCACACCCGGCGCGCCCGCGGGCAATGCCACGTCCGCGGTAACGACGGCAAATCCGCCCGCGGTCATGTCCGCCGCCCTGCGCGCACCCGCGCAGGCCCCCGAGACCTCGCCCATCAATCGCGAGCTCTCGCTGCTCGCGTTCAATCGCCGCGTCCTGGCGCTTGCCCAGGACGCGGACGTTCCGTTGCTCGAGCGGCTGCGGTTTCTGTGCATCCTGGGCAGCAATCTCGACGAATTCTTCGAGATCCGTGTCGCCGGCGTGAAGGAGCAGTTGCGCGCCAAGGTCCCGACTTTCGGGATGACCCTGCAGGATGCGCGGATGCTGTTCGGGCGTATCGGCGACGAAGCCCGGTCCCTCATCGTCGACCAATACCGCGTGTTGAACGACGAAGTGCTGCCGGCGCTCGAAAAGTCGGGCGTGCGCCTCGTGCGCCGCACCGAGTTCACGGCGGCGGAAAAGGCGTGGGCCGCGAACTATTTCCAGCAGGAAGTGCGCCCGCTCTTAACGCCGATCGGCCTCGACCCCGCGCATCCGTTCCCCCAGGTCGTCAACAAGAGCCTGAACTTCGTGATCGAGTTGTCGGGACACGACGCCTTCGGCCGCGACACCGCGATCGCCATCGTCAAGGCGCCCCGCGTTCTGCCGCGCATCATCCGGCTGCCGTCCGAGGTGAGTGGCCAGGACGATGCATTCGTGATGCTCTCGTCGGTGATTCACGCCCATCTCGCCGACCTTTTTCCGGGCCGGGACGTCGTCAACTACGCGCAGTTCCGGGTGACGCGCGACGCCGACCTGTGGATCGACGAGGAGGAAGTCAAGAACCTGCGCCAGGCGCTGCAGGGCGAGCTGCCGCACCGGCAGTTCGGCTCGGCGGTGCGGCTCGAAGTCGCCGAGAATTGTCCGGCGCCGATCGCGCAGTTCCTGCTCCAGCAGTTCGATCTGACCGACGCCGACCTCTACCGCTGCGACGGGCCCGTCAACATCGCGCGGCTCGCTTCGCTGATCGATCAGGTCGACGTCGATGCGCTCACCTATCCGCCGTTCGTTCCGGGTCTCCCCGACCGGTTACGCGATCACCCGGACATCCTCGCGGCGATCCGCACGCACGACATCCTGCTTCATCATCCGTACCAATCGTTCGAGCCGGTGGTCGAGTTCATCCGCTGCGCGGCGGACGATCCCGATGTCGTGGCCATCAAGCAGACCGTCTATCGCACCGGCGTCAACTCGGTGCTGATGGAAGCGCTGATCGAGGCCGCGCGACACGGCAAGGAAGTCACGGTGGTCGTCGAGCTGATGGCGCGCTTCGACGAAGAGGCGAACATCAACTGGGCCGAGCGGCTCGAGCAGGCGGGCGCGCAGGTCGTCTACGGCGTGTTCGGCTTGAAAACGCATGCCAAGCTCGCGCTTATTATCCGGCGCGAGCGCGATGCAAATGGTGTCATGCGCCTGCGGCCTTACGCCCATCTCGGCACCGGCAATTACCATCCGCGCACGACGCGTCTGTACACCGACTTCGGGCTGCTCACCGCCGACCCGGCGCTCTGCGCGGACGTGAACGAAGTCTTCATGCACATCACGAGCCTTGCGAAGGCGGGCCGGATGAAGCAGCTGCTGCTCGCGCCGTTCACGATGCATCGGCGCGTCGTCGACATGATCCGGCGCGAGACGAAGCACGCGAGCGACGGAAAGCCGGCGCGCATCGTCGCCAAGATGAACGCGCTGCTCGAGGAGGGCGTCATCCGGGCGCTCTATGCCGCCTCGCAGGCAGGGGTGAGCATCGACCTTGTCATTCGCGGGGCCTGCGCGCTGCGTCCGGGTGTGCCGGGGCTGTCCGAGAACATCCGCGTGCGCTCGATCCTCGGTCGCTTTCTCGAGCACCACCGCGTCTGGTATTTCGAAAACGCCGGCGACCCCGACGTCTGGCTCGCGTCGGCCGACTGGATGGGCCGCAATCTGTTCCGCCGGATCGAGGTCGCGTTCCCGATCCGCGATTCTGAGCTGAAGCGCCGCGTCGTCGACGAAGGTCTGCTCGCGTATCTCGCCGACAGCCGCGACGCCTGGACGCTCGCGTCCGATGGCGCGTGGGAACGGACGAAACCGCGCGGGCGCGCACAGCCGCGCTCGGCGCAGTACGAGCTGCTCGCGCGGATGCACGAAGCCAACGAAGCGGACTGACAATGGACCTCGTGCTCTGGCGACATGCGGAGGCCGAGCCGGGCGAGCCGGACCTCGGGCGGAGGCTCACCGCGAAGGGCGTCAAGCAGGCCGAGCGGATGGGTGCCTGGCTCGATCGCCACTTGCCCGATACGACGCGCATCCTCGTCTCACCCGCCGACCGCGCGCAACAGACGGCGCTCGCGCTCAAGCGCAAGTTCAGGACGGTCGACGAAATCGGGCCCGGTGCCCCGGTATCCGCAGTGCTTGCCGCGGCCAACTGGCCCGACGCGCGCGAAGCGGCGCTGATCGTCGGTCATCAGCCGACACTGGGCGCGGTGGCGTCTTTCCTGCTGTCGGGAGAGGAAGCGTTCTGGTCGATCAAGAAGGGGGCCGTCTGGTGGCTCACCAACCGCGACCGCGGCGGCGCGTCGGCCGTCGTTCTGCGTGTGGTGATCGGGCCGGATTTCGTCTGACGCTGCTGGTTGCGGCCTTCGCTTCCGGGGAAACATTCAAGTCGGGTCGATGAGCTGAAATCGACGGCGCTTTCGCGCGCCTGCG
>WNGE01001886.1_pt1 | contig 26102 bp, 21 predicted proteins | sample 5400651 | NCBI WGS metagenome assembly WNGE01 (sample SAMN13153370, study PRJNA577476) | soil metagenome | isolation source: 60 cm soil or saprolite under grassland replicate 2 | place: USA:California | collected 2016-06-15 | reverse complement strand
TTCAGCGCGCGCCGCCGCCGGTACCACTCGATGAACCGCTTCGGAAGGACCTTCTTCGCGATGTCTCGGATAAATTGCACGTCGACAGCCTAGCGTACGCACCGATGGGGAAGGTGTGGCGGTGATACCCGCCACGGAGAGGGCGAAACGATGGACGCATCCCAAGAGGCCGGGCCCGAGCAGGGAGCGGTGGGCGGGCCCTCCTACCCGCCCGGCCTGCGCGGCGACCTGGCCAGGCTGTTCTCGGCCCGGGGAACCCACGCCGGGAGGCCCACCCTGTCCGAGGCCGTCGAACGGGCGGTGACTCGGCCTGGGCCGCTGGCCATCGTGTTGTACCGCGGCTCCCACCGGCTATGGCGGCGCGGCCACACCACCGCGGCCGAGCTGGTCTGGCGGGCGAACTTCTTCCTGACCGGGGCCGACATCCATCCGGGCGCGGAGATCGGCGGAGGGCTTCGCCTGACGCACACCGCCGGCGTTGTGATCGGCAAGGGCGTCAGGATCGGGGCGAACGTCACCCTGCTGCACGGGGTGACGCTGGGGGGTTCGGCCAGGGGCTGGTTCGACGGAGAGTTCGCCGACGGCTTCCCCGAGATCGGTGACGGGACCGAGATCATGGCCGGCGCCGCCGTGCTGGGCCCGATCAAGGTGGGTCGGGGGTGCTTCATCGGGGCCAACGCAGTGCTGGCCCGCGACCTCCCCGACGGAGAGGCCTACACGCCGGGCCGGGAGCTGAAGGAGCTCAGGAAGCGGGTGGCGGACCTGGAACGGCGCCTCGCCGAAGGGCCGTGACCCGCCTCCTCACCAAGCCGAAAGGAACTCAGCGATCGGGGACCGAAAGAACCCAATGAGAAAGCGCGTCTACGTGCTGGCGTTCCGAATGAAGACCACGACAAATGCCCCGAGAACCACGACCACTCCCACGCCGTAGGCCACCCGCAATGCCCGATCCCATTGCCTGTCGCGTTCGATTCCCCACGCCAGCACATTAGCTAAGCCGATAGCCCCCCATGTCAGGAGAGCCACACGCCAAATACCATCCGCCGCGGTCACCGCGATCGTGCCAACTGTCACGATCCACGCAACCCCAAGGGCCGCGAGAACGCGCCGAGCGTTTCGAGTGACCCGCATGAGACGAAGATTAGGTGATCGGCCACCTCAATGCCCTTGCTAGACTTGCCTGACCGCCGGCACCTGCGCTGGTCGGCATGAAAGGATCGGCTCTGGCAACCACCTCGACCGTTTCGGTGCGGACCTCCGAGCCGCCCCGGCTCCAGCCCCTCTCCCGCCTGCGGGAGATCGCCGGCGACCGCGAGATCCTGGCGAACCTGGTCCGCAAGGAAGTCAAGGTCAAGTACAAGTCCTCCGTCCTCGGGGCGGCGTGGTCGATGCTGAACCCGATCCTGTACCTGGCCGTGTTCAGCCTGGTGTTCACGGTGGTTCTGAAGAATGGTGTCCCGCACTTCCCGATCTACCTGCTCTCGGGCCTGCTCGCGTGGAATCTGTTCGCCACCTCACTCGCCTTGGGGGCCCGCTCGGTCGTCGACAACGCGAACTTGGTGACGAAGGTGTACTTCCCGAGGGAGATCCTTCCGTTCGCCTCGGTGGGGGCCGCCGGAGTCGACTTCGTGCTCCAGGCGATCGTGCTGCTGATCTTCCTGGCGGCCTTTCGGTACGACTTCATCGGGCTGAACGTCCTGCTACTGCCGCTGTCTCTGGTGGCCCTGCTGGCGTTCACCTCGGCGCTCACGTTGTGGGTGGCCTCGCTCAACGTGAGGTATCGGGACACCCAGCACTTGTTGAACCTCGCCCTCCTCACATGGTTCTGGGTGACCCCGGTCGTGTATCCGAGCGCCGCGGCCTACGACGCATTGGGACATCACGCCGGGTACTTCAAGTACCTGTACCTGGCCAACCCCATGACCGCCATCGTCATGGGGTTCCAGCGCGCCCTGTACCGAACCGTCTCGCCCCTCCACCTGGTGGGAGGGCGGCCGGTGGCCGTGCCGGTTCTGGCCCCTGTCAGCGTGGGGTGGCTGGCCATCCTGCTGGGGGCGGTGACCGCAGGGTCCATCGGGCTGCTGGTCCTGGCGTGGCGGACGTTCTTCCATCTCTCGGGCGACTTCGCGGAGGAGCTGTGACCTCAGCCATCGCCGTGGAGGGGGTGGGCAAGCGGTTCCGGATCTACAAGGACCGTCCGACGACGCTGAAGGAGCGGGCGGTTCGGTTCCGGATGAACGCCCGGGACTTCTGGGCGCTGAAGGACGTCTCGCTGGAGGTTCCCGAGGGCACCACGCTGGGGCTGATCGGGCCGAACGGGTCCGGGAAGACCACCCTGCTCAAGATCGTCGCCGGGATCCTTCGCCCCTCGGAGGGGCGGGTGGTGACCCGCGGCCGGATCGCCTCGCTCCTGGCTCTCGGCGCCGGGTTCCATCCCGAGCTCACCGGGCGGGAGAACGTGTACCTGAACGCCTCGATCCTCGGGTTGACCCGGCAGGAGACCGACCGGCTGTTCGGCGACATCGTCGGCTTCGCCGAGCTCGAGGACTTCATCGACACGCAGGTGAAGTTCTACTCGAGCGGGATGTACGTGCGGCTCGGCTTCGCCGTGGCCGTGCACGTGGATCCGGCGATCCTGCTGGTCGACGAAGTTCTAGCGGTGGGCGACGAGGGATTCCAGCGCAAGTGCCTCGACCGGGTGCGCCAGTTCCAGAGCGAGGGGCGGACCATCGTGTTCGTCACCCACGCCGTGCACCAGGTGCTGGAGGTGTGCCAGAGCGCGGTGCTGCTCAGGCAGGGGGCCGTCCAGGCCCGGGGGGATCCGCACGAAGTGGTCCGGGCGTTTCGGCTGATCATGCTGGAGAAGGACCTCGCCTACGCATGGGACCGGGGCTCGAAGGAGATCGAGATCGTCTCGGCCGAGATCTTCCGGTCGGACGGGTCGACGCCGGATCACTTCCTGCCGGGGGACGAGGTGGTGATCCAGATGGATCTCAAGGCGAACGCTGTGGTGGAGGATCCCGTGGTGTCGTTCGCCTTGCACGACCAGCACAACCAGTTCGTGTTCGGAACGAACACCGACTGGAGAGGCGTGCGATGGCCTCGGTTCGAGGGTAAGCACCGGGTGCAGTTCGTGATGCAGAGCCTGCCGCTCGTCGACGGGAGGTACTTCGTGACGCTCGGGGTGCACTCGAGGGACTCCAGCCGCGTGTACCACGTGCAGGAGCAGCAGTACTCGTTCCGGGTGGCTCCCGGCGAGGACAACCCGGGTCCGGTGTACGTCTCGGTCCGGGCGAGGTCGGAGCGGCTCTGACCGTGCGTGTCCTCGTGGTCTCGTCCTACCCGCCCCGCCACTGCGGGATCGGTGCGTACGCCCGCGACCAGGTGGCCCGGCTCCGTGCGGAGGGGCACTTGGTCACGGTCCTGTCGCCCCCGGACGGGGAGGGCGACGTCCGGGCCGAGTTCGTGGGGGGCCGGGCCTTCCGGCGGGCCGCCGCGATGGCCCCCGGGTTCGACCGGGTGGTCGTGCACTTCCAGCCAGCCCTGTATTTCGCGCCGAGGGCGGCCGTGTCGAAGGTCCTCACCTCGGCGAGCCTGCTGTGGCTGGTGCTCCGCCGGCACAACGTCGAGATCCTGGTTCACGAGGCCGATCGCCCCATCCGGTGGCGGCCCGACTACGCGCTGCTGCGGATGGCGTTCCGAACGGCGTCGCGCCTGGTGTTCCACACCGAGGCCGAACGGGCGAGCCTTGAGCGCGACTACCGGATCGCCGTGCGAGGCACGGTGATCCGGCACGAGGCCGCCGCGGTGGCTCCGCCGGTGCCCCGGGAGGTGGCCCGGGAACGACTCGGAATCGGCGGCGCCGCGGAGCCGGTGTTCGTCTGCGCCGGCTTCCTCCAGCCCTCGAAGGGCTTCGACCGCGCGGTTCGGGCCTTCCCCGCCGCCGGAGGAGGGAGCCTGTTCGTGGTGGGGTCGGGCCGCGACCGAACCCCCGAGAACGAGGCGTACGCCGCCGAACTGCGAGCGTCGTGCGAGCGAACGTCCGGGGCGGCGTTCGACGAACGGTTCCTCTCCGACCAGGACTTCGATCGGTGGGTGGCCGCCGCCGACTGGCTGGTGCTGCCGTACCGGCGGGCCTGGTCCTCGGGCGTGCTGGCCCGGGCCCAGGCCATAGGGACCCCGGCCATCGTCACGGCGGCCGGCGGGCTGGCGGAGCAGGCCGGCCCCAATGATGTCGTGGCCACCTCCGACGAGGAGCTGGCAACCGCGCTCCGGGACGCCGTGGGGCGGGTCCGGGCAGGCGGCGGGGTCCGGCGGTGAGGCCGCTCCCGCACGGGGTGCCGGTCGGGGAGGCCGAGAAAGGACGAGGGATGCTCTACGTGGTGATCCTGATCTCGGTGGTCCTGGCCGCCGTGGCGCAGCTGACGCTGAAGCATGGGATGAACCAGGTGACCGCCAATGGTGGGCCGCTCGACCTGAAGGCCCCCCTGGCCGTGGTCCGGCGGGCGGGGACCAACCTCAGCGTGATCGCCGGCCTGGCCATCTTCGTGCTGTCGGCCGCCTTCTGGCTGGTGGTGCTGTCGAAGGCGACGCTGTCGTTCGCCTACCCCTTCGTCTCGCTGACCTATGTGCTGATCCTGGTGTTCGACCGGTTCGTCCTGGATCAACCCGTGTCGGCGATGCGGTGGGGAGGCGTGCTGCTCATCATCGGCGGCATCCTGCTGATCTCGCGGACGCACCAGGCAGCATGAACGATCCCGCGGACGTCGCGGTGGTCATCGTCAACCACAACACCGGCGACTATCTCGGGCGGTGCGTCCGGTCGGCGGCGGAGGCCGCCGGCGACGCCAGGATCGAGGTCGTGGTGGTGGACAACGCGTCGCACGACGGCAGCGCCAGCCGCGCGGTGGAGGCGAACCCGAACGTCCGGCTGATCGAGAATCCCGACAATCGGGGGTTCGCCGCGGCGGCGAACCAGGGGATGAGGGCGACGTCGGCGCCGTTCGTGTTCCTGCTGAACCCCGACGCCGAGATCCTGGCCGGGACGCTGGGGGGGTTCCTCAAGGTGGCCCGCGACCGCCCCCGAGCCGGGGCCATCGGCCCCATCGTCCGGGACCCCGAGGGCTCGATCTACCCCTCGGCCCGGAAGGTCCCCACGGTCGCCGAGGCGGTCGGCCATTCGTTCCTCGGGCCGTTCGTGGACAACCGGTTCTCCCGGGCCTACACCATGGCGGACTGGGATCGGCAGACCGAGCGGGCGATCGACTGGGTCTCGGCGTCGTGCGTGCTGTTGCGGAGGGCCGCACTCGAGGAGATCGGGTTGTTCGACGAGCGCTACTTCATGTACGTGGAGGACGTCGACCTGTGCACGCGCCTGCGTCAGGCGGGCTGGGAGGTCGTGTTCTCCCCCGAGCTCGAGGTGCTCCACATCGGCGGGGTCTCCACCGGCGGCTACCGTTCGCGGCGAATGGTGGTCGAGCACTCGAGGAGCATCTACAAGTATTTCGTCAAGTTCCGGTCGCCGGGCTGGCGGGCCGCGGCCCGCCCCTTCGCGTGGCTGGCCCTGCGACTGCGAGCCGAGGTGGTCCTCCTTCGCAGGAGCCAGCACTGACATGAAGGCCGTGGTGCTGGTCGGCGGGGAGGGGACCCGCCTGCGCCCCCTCACCGAGACCATCCCGAAGCCCCTGATCCCTCTGGTGGACCGGCCCATCCTGGGCCACGTGCTGGACCACCTCGGCCGTCACGGGGTGGAGGAGGCCGTGCTGTCGTCGCCGCACCTCGAGCCGGCCTTCGCCGCGTTCATCGGGGAGCGGCGGGGAGCGCCGTCGCTGACCTGGGTGACCGAACCCACGCCGCTCGACACGGCGGGCGCCGTCGCCAACGCCGCGCGGGACCTCGGCGAGACCTACCTCGTGCTGAACGGCGACATCCTCACCGACCTCGATCTCACCGCGCTGGTGGCCCACCACCGCGACCGGGGCGCCGCGGCGACGATCGCGCTGGGGCGGGTGGAGGACGCCCGGCCCTACGGGCTGGTGGCGGTGGACAAGGCCGGGCGGGTCCTGGAGTTCCGGGAGAAACCGGTGGACCTCGTGCCGGGGACGGTCAACGCCGGCACTTACGTGCTCGAGCCCGAGGCGCTCTCCTCGGTGGTGCCGGGGACGCGGGTGAACATCGAGCGGGAGGTGTTCCCGAAGCTGATCGCCGCCGGCGCGCCGGTGTTCGGCTTCGTGTCCTCCGCGTACTGGATCGACCTGGGCACGCCGGAGAAGTACCTGCGGGCCACGTTCGACCTGCTGGAGGGGCGGGTGTCCGGGCTCGCGTACCCGGCCCCGTTCGTGGACCCGTCGGCGGACGTCTCGTTGCTGGCGAGCCTGGGCAGGTGGGTGGCTGCCGGTCCGAGGTCGGCGATCGGCCCGCGGGCCCAGGTCGAGGACTCCGTGCTGCTGGCCGGCGCGACGGTGGAGGAGGGCGCCTGGGTCCGCGACTCGATCCTGGGGCCGGGTTCGGTGGTGGGAGCCGGAGCCCTGGTCGAGGGCGCCGTCCTGGCCGAGGGGGCCAAGGTACCCGACGGAGCCACGTCCGCCGGAGCCCGCCTCAGGGCCGGGGAGGTCCCGGGCGCCTGACCCGACGGAGGGGGACGGCTGCCCACCCGGCCACGGTCGAGAGGGCCACGATCAGCAGCGCCTCCCACGAGGCGAATCCGAACCCCAGCCGCTCCCACCCGAGGGCGGCGATCGAGAGCACCGCCGTCCCCAGGGCGGGCGAAATCGCGACCATGGTGACGGGGTCCATGGGCAACAGGGCGGCGGCCCACCCCGAGCCGGCCACGAACAGCAGGGCCACCAGCGAGGGGAGCAGCCACGCCAGGTTTCGGAGCCTGAGGTCGGACTGGGGGGGCGGCGCGGACGCGATCGGTCCGCCTGGATCGGGTCCGCGGAGCGCCACCACGCCTGGGGCCACGAGGACGCCGGAGCCGTCGGAGAGCGCGCGACCGTACCCCGCCCTGTTGTATCGGCGGAGCACGATCCCGATGATGTCTCCGGGTGTGGCGGACAGGAACTCGTCGGGGCGGCCGGTGAACCGGTCCGCGGTGACCACCTCGGAGGGCGGGAGCACCGCCCGGGTCTCGTGCCACCATCGGCCGCCGGTGGCGCCGTCGCCGTTCGGGTTGGCCACCAGGTAGTCGACCCTGGCTCCGGGAGCGAACCGGGCCACGTACGCGCCCGCCGCGGCGGCCTCGCGCACCCCCTCCGGTTCAAAGTAGGGGATCCGATCGCGGCCGGTCTGCCAGGCCACCGCCCCGAATCCTCCCACCACCAGCAGCGCGACGGCCACCGCGGCGACCGTCCCGAGGGCACCGGGTAGGCGGGCCGCCAGCCGCCCGGCCAGCCACCAGACGAACACCCCGGCCAGGATGGGCACGGCGAACAGGTACGACGTGAGCCGGGCCCCGGCCACCGGGATCCCTGCCGCCTGAGCCGCCCCGGCCACGACGGTGGCAGCCACCCACGAGGCCATCAGGCACAGGAACAGGCCCCTGGAGGCGCCCTTCTCCTGCCAGGCGGAGTCGGAACCTTCGAGCCGGGCGCGGGCCGCCGCCACCCCGCCGCCCAGGGCGAGGGGGAACGCCAGATACCGGAGGGGGTCCCGGACCCGGTCCAGGAACCGCGCTCGCAGCAGCCGGCGGAGCGACGGCCGGTTGAGGGAGGGCCCGACCCGCCCTCCCGGCGGGTGCACCAGGAACAGCAGCGCGGTGAAGGCCGCCGACGACCCCACCGCCCACAGCAACGGTCCGGCCGGGACGTTCGGATCCGGGCGTCCGGCCAGCCGGCTCCGGATCGGCGGGCGGCCCATCAGGCCGAGTGCCAGCAGCAGGATGGCCACGGCGAAGGCCCAGAACGGCCACTCGGCCAGGCCGGCCCCCGCCAGCAGGACGCCCACCGCCCCTGCCCCCCGGCCCATTCCGGCGAAGGCGATGGCGGCGGCGAACGCACCCAGCACCATGGCCGCGTTCAGCAGCTGGTCGAAGTGCCCGTTCATGATGCCCACCCGGCCGAACCCGACCCAGGCGAGCACCCCGATCACCGGGATCCAGACCGGTCGGACCCGGAGCCCCGCCCGGACCGTCGCGGCGGCGCCCAGGCCGACCACGCCCGCCAGGATCGGGGGCACCACGGACGCGATGGTGAACGCGTTCTGGCCGGTGGCCCGCATCAGCAGCGCGAACAGCAGGGGGGATCCCGAGCGGACCGCCCCGAGGCGGCTGAGGCCGTCGACGGGCACGGCAGCCGCTCGCCACACGTAGTACGGAGCGTCCCAGCCGACCGGATACCGGAAATGGCGGATCACCGGATCCAGGAGGAACAGGGCCACCACCGCGACCATCGTGGCGGCGCAGGCGAGGAGCGCCGGGCCCCATCCGGCCGGGCGTTCGCGCGATTCGCGCATCGGAATCAGGCGACTCTCCCCGGCGCCGCGGGCGACCGGGCCGGACGCTCCGGCGTCGGCGCAACCCTCCTGCCCGATCGCGCCAGCGTGGCGCTCCCCACGGACAGCCCGAGCATCACCACAAGGCCCAGGGGTCCTCTCGGGTCGCCGCCCGCCGCTGCGACCAGGAACCCGGCCAACACGGCGAGGCCCGCTCCGACGGCCGGCGACAGCGCGACCAGGTCCAGCACCGTGGGCTCCGCTCCGGCCAGGGCCGTCCGGGCCGCCCCGAACCCCACCAGCGCCAGCAGCAGGAACATCGCCGCCGCCGAGAGGGCGCCCGGGACGATGCCGAACCGTGGCGCGGGTGGAAGCACCCCGAGCGCGTGCAGGGGACCCCGGACCAGGTACAGGCCGGGGGCGATTCGCCGGCTCGGGTCCCGGGCGATGGCCGCCCGGAAGGGATCGGCGGCGAACCGCTGGGCGATCATCACGATGGCCCCCTCCCGGAGAGCAGGTTCGATCTGGGCCCAGGCCTGACGCGAGGCCGTGTTGAAGGAGCGCTCCCACGACGCCGTCTCCGGCAGGATCGTGGGCCGCCCCGCCTCCAGATCCTCCAGCTTCCCCGGGTAGATGAGCGTTCGGGCCACGACGTCCGCCGGCATCTCGCCCTTGATCACGTAGGAGCGGAACTTGACGGACGTCACGGCGACCGCGCCCCGCCGGTCGAGCACGAACACCACGGGCAGGCCGTCTCCGTAGCGTTCCAGATACACGCCGGCCGCCCTGAGCTGGCCGTACACGGGATCGGTCCGCGGATAGGTGCGGTTGTAGAAGTACGAGACCCCGCCCGCCGCGACCAGGACGGTCAGCACCACCACGACGGCAACAGCCGCGACGATCCGGACCGCGGACCGCCATCGGAGGATGAGCGCCCCCAATCCCGCCACGCCGAGCCCGGCCAGCGCCGGCAGGGGGGGCGAGAACAGGAGGAACCGGTGCCCCGGCACCGACTCCCTGATCAGCCCGGCCACCGTCCCGGCAACCGTGACCGCCAGCCAGGCGGCCCCGAACCTGGCCATGGCCCGGGCGGCTCGCTGGACCCGGGGTGGGCCGGCCGCCGGGCGTTCGTGCCGGAGGAACAACCCTCCCACCACGGCCAGCGGTCCGATGAGGTACGGCCGGATCCGGCGAACCTCCTGCAAGGTTCGCTGCTGCAGGACGTTCACCACGTTCGACGTGTTGATGGTCGACCCCGGGCGGACGGCGAGCCAGCCGTAGATCGCCGCGGCTCCCAGGACCCCGCCCGACAGCACCGTGGCCGCGGCGGCCCCCGCGTCGGTGGCGAGGACCGGGGTCCCGTCCCGGCGCTCGCGCAGGAAGGCCGGGACGGAGAGCAGGACGTACAGTCCGGCGATCGCGGCGAAGATGGCGAACAAAACCACGTGGGTGAGGCACGCCGCGGTGAACAGGGCGCCAGCGGCCAGCAACCGGCCGGTCCTTCCCTCGGCGAGGACCAGCACGGCCACCCCGGCGGTGGCGATCACCATGAACAGCAGGCTGGCCTGGTACCCGTGCACAACCCGGGCCGTTCCCGGGTACAGGGCCATCAGCGCCACCACCACCGGCAGGGCCCACGCCGACAGCCGGAACGCCACCCGGAGCCCGGCGGCCACCGCAAGCGCCAGGACGAGGCCGAGCATCGGCATCAGCACCACGATCTGTCCGGCCACGTCGACGTGCACCACCGATCCGAGCAGGGCGGCCATCACGGGGAGACCCGGCCGGGCCCCCACCACCGACAGGGACCCGTGTCCGACGGCTTTCGCCTGCCACTCGTAGGCGTGGACGTCGAAGCCGGCCGGCTGGATGTCGTGGAAGGGGTATGCGAACAGGTAGATGGCCACGGCGGCCACCGCGACCGCGCCGCTCACCAGCCATACCAGCGCCGGCGCGCCGCCCCATCGGGTCGCCGCCAGCCGGGAGGGCCAGCCGTCGCTCGACCGGCGGTCGCCGGCGCGAACCGTCATCGGCCGAGGAGCCTTGCCAGGGCCGCCGCCAACCGGGCCTTCAGCGCCGCCGCCGACCGTTGGCCGGCCAGGTTGTCGAGCTCATAGGGGTCCTTCTTCAGGTCATACAGCTCCTTCCATCCGAAGGCGTACTCGACGTACAGGTACCGCTCGGTCCGGATCGCTTCGAACGCCGGCGGTCCGAACCGGTCGGCGCCCGTCGCGCCCAGGTACTCGACGAGGATCGACGCCGGCCACGGCGGATCCCTGCCGCGCAGCAACGGAACCAGGCTTCGCCCGTCCTGTGGCAAGCCCGGCTTGGTCCCGGCGAGGTCGGCAAAGGTCGAGGCGTAGTCCGCGTTCGTCACCAGGTGCCGGTCCACCCGACCCCGGTCGAACCATGGCACCCGGACGACGAGCGGGACCCTGATCGATTCCTCGTATGGCCAGATCTTTCCTCGCAGCCTGTGCTCGCCCCACAGGAATCCATTGTCGGAAGCGAAGAGGATGACGGTGTCGTCGAGCGTGCCCCGTGTCTGCAGCGCCTGCACCAGCCCGGCCACCGCCCGGTCGACAGCCCTGAGGGACTCGAGCATGTGCGTTCGGGTCAGGTCGATCTCCGCTCTCTCAGCGGAGCTGAGCTGGGGGAAATCGGCGGCCCACGGCTTGTCCCTGGCGTCAGGCTCGTTGTACGAGGGCGGCCGCAGCGGAGCCAGGTTCGAGTAGGCCTTCGCATCCCGCGGCGCCGGGACCGCGGCCTCGTGCGGGGCGATCGGGGCGAAGTACAGGAAGAATGGCCGAGGAGCGCGAAGGGCGAACTGGGTGGCCTTGGCCGCAAGAACATCGGTCGAGTAGTCGGCAGGCTTCCCTCCGTAGCGGACGATCCGGCCGTTCTCGTTCAGGTCGTAGTTGTAGTACTGGACCTGCCGCCGCTGGGCGATGGCATCCCATTCGTCCCAGCCCGGCGGGACATACCCGGTGGGAAGCCGGTTGTAGTCGTTGAGGTACTTCCCGACCAGCGCCGTCTCGTATCCTGCCCCGTGCAACCAGGTCGCCACGGTCGAACGGTCGCGGAAAGAAGTAGCCCCCCCGTGCGGCGTGGTGTTCTGGTACACGCCCGTGTGCCGCGAATACTGCCCGGTGAGGATGGTGGCCCGGGACGGGCAGCACAGCGACGTGGTGACGAACGAGTTGGCGAAGGTCACCCCGTGCCCTCCCAGGAGTTTCCGGACCTCCGGCATCACGCCCAAGCTGTCCCACCGCTGGTCGTCGGTGAGGATCAGGACGATGTTCGGCCGGGGGCTCCGGCGGGTCCCCAGCACGTCGAGCCTCCAGGCGAGCACGCCGGCAACCAGCGCCGCCACGAGGGCCAGCGCGAGCATCCTCGAGCGGCGCGCGGCGGCCACGTCAGATCGGGGCGAAGCGTTCGGGGGCCACGCCCCGGTACGCCCCCCACTGGTAGATGTCGAACCGGTACGCGTGGACGAAGTCGAAGGCCACCGGAAGGCTCGGATCGCCGCAGTATCGGACGCGGTGCCAGGCCACCAGCGCCATGCGCTTCCCCGGTGGCAGACGTCCCGCCGGCCCGCCGAACGGGTAGTCGTAGGGAGCCACGATCACGTGGTTCCGCTCCCCGCCCTGGGCGAAGAACCGTTCGACCTCCTTGACCTCCCGCGAGGATGCCACCGAGGGGTCGAACCAGACGATGACGGCAGAGTGCTCGAGCGAGTGGATGGCCTGATCGATGGGGGGAGGGGTGGTGTACACGCCGGCGGCGAGCGGCACCGGCGCGTGCGGGCCGGAGGCTGGTGGATGGGTGGGATACGTCGAAAGCGGCGGCATGGTCTTCACCTCGCCGGAGCCGATGTGTGTCCGGTCGAGCCCCTTCGGGTAGGGCGGGACGTCTTGCACCGAGCCGCATCCGGCCGCCGCGGCTGCGGCCGGGGCCCGGGCCAGCAGGGCCCGCTCCTCTCCGTTCAGCCGGTGCAGGAACACATCGAGCGCGCCGAACGCCACCACGGCGAGCACCAGCCCGATGGCGATCAATCCTCTGCGAACCCGCCTGCGCCGGGCCTCCTCGCGGTCGCGCTCGATCCGCCGGCGCCGGGCCGCATCCTGGTCGGCCTTCGAACGGGTCCCGCTTCGGACGGGCCGGCCCCGGGGTCCGGCCATCAGGGCTCGGGGACCGGGTGGAACCGAGGGTCCACCCGGGCCGGCCTCATCCCGAGGGTTCCGCCCGTCAGATCGCGGCGCCCGCTTCGGGGGCGCTCGAGGAGTTCTTCCAGGCGTGGACGAAGGTCTTGGCCGCCGCGACGCTCACCCTGCCGCACGCCTGGATGTGGTGCCACGCCACCATCACCATCTGCTTGCCGGCCGGGAGCTTGCCCGCCGCCCCCTGGTCCGGGTAGTTGAACGGGGCCACGATGACGTGGTCGTCGTTCAGCGAGTTGAAGTAGCTGGTGAGCTGGCCCACCAGGCTCGCCGGCGCGGTGGGCGAGTACCAGATGACCACGGCCCCGTGCTCCAGCGAGTGGATGGTCTTGTAGACGGGCGGCGGATCGGTGTAGACCCCGGCATCCTGCGGCGTCCCGTCGTGCGGCCCGGATGCCGGAGGCCGGGATGGATAGGTCGAGAGCGCGGGGGGCGTCTGCACCGTGCCGTTGGCACCCTGTGCTCCGATGTGGGCCCGGTCGAGGCCGCCCGAATAGGCCTTCGTGGTCAGGACCGCCCCGCAGCCCGCGGCTGCCAGGACCTTCGTGGTGCTCTTGTGGCTCCGCACCGCCACCAGCGTGATGGCGGCCGCAGCCACCAGCACCGCCAGCACCACCACCCCGATCCGGTAGAAGCGGCGGCGGGCCTGGCGGCGACGGATCGCCTCCCGCTGCCGGCGTGCTTCCTCCTTGCGGACCTGGCGGTTCGGTCCACCCGGCTCGGCCGGCTGTACCCTGACCGGAGGCGCTTGGGAGCCCGAGACCGTGGCGGTGGCCCTGCCCGCGGATGCGGCTGCCCCGGTCGGCTTCGACGTCGACTGGCCGACGGTCCGGCTCGGCCCGGGGACGGTGGGGCGCTTGCGCTTCTTCTTCGCCATCCTCGCTCGCTCGTTCGATCTGGCGCCGGGAGCAGGCTCGATCAGCTCTTCGGCACGGCAGGATATTTGAACTCTACAGGCTCGGCGTTGATCCGGGCCGCCACCCGGCCCAGGAGGACGATCACCAGCACGCCGATCAGCGTGACCACGAGGGCGTAGACGAACAGCGCCCCGAGCTTCCCGGCCGAGTTCTCCCCGAAGGCCTTGGTGAACCCCAGCGTGATGGCGCTGTTCCAGGCCAGAGCGGCCACCACGCCGAACGCCGCGCTGGCAAGGGAGATCATCGTGGCCACGACCTCCCGGCTGAACCGGCTGGTTCGCCTCACCACCTGGACCACGTCTCCCACGATCGGCACCGGCTGCTCCGGTGGCCCGCCGACGCCCGGTTCGATGTCGCTCATCTCGATCCCTCCTCAGCTGAAAGTGCTTCCACCCGTGGGAACAGGCCCGAATATAGCCGCCGGTCGTTGCGCGACTCCGGGTCCATTCTTTATGCTTCGTACGACTTCCCCATGTTGGTGGCCCCGGGCCTGCCAGCGCCGGGAGGGCGCCGGGGCCTACAGGAAAGGAGCATGAATGGCCACCGAGGCGCCCCCTTCCGCTCCACGCCCGGCCGCGCCGGGCGACAACCTCGATCGGTTCTTCCACATCTCCGAACGCGGGTCGAACGTGCGGACGGAGATCATCGCAGGCCTGGCCACGTTCCTGACGATGTCCTACATCCTGTTCGTCAACCCCTCGATCATCGCCGGGTTGAAGGACCACACGGGGCACGCGCTCCAGTTCCAGCAGGTCCTCACCGTCACCGCCCTGGTGGCGGGGATCATGACCCTGCTCATGGGGCTGTACGCGAACTACCCGTTCGCAATGGCCGCCGGGCTCGGGCTGAACGCGTTCGTCGCGTTCACCCTGGTGGTCGCCAGCGGGCTCACCTGGCCCCAGGCGATGGGCGTGATCGTCACCGAGGGCCTCGTCATCACGGCCCTGGTGCTCACCGGGTTTCGGGAAGCGGTCCTGAACGCGATCCCAATGGACCTCAAACGGTCCATCGGGATCGGGATCGGCCTGTTCATCGCGCTGATCGGCTTCGTGAACGCCGGGGTGGTCATCCCCGGGCCGCCGGGGGTGCCGGTCACGATCGTCCACAACTTCCGGTCGTGGCCGCTGCTCATCTTCGCCATCGGCTTCGTGGTGACCGCGGCGCTGGTGGCGAAGAAGATGAGAGGCGCGCTGCTCCTCGGGATCGTCTTCACCACGGTGCTGGCCACGATCGTGAACGAGATCAAGCACCTCAAGGTCTTCACCGACGGCTCGGCCGTGGTCCCGCACCACTGGCCGGCGCCGAGCTTCAGCCTCCTCGGGAAGTTCACCTTCGACTTCTGGAGCGCCCTGGGAACGGGGACGGCGATCGCCATCGTCCTGTCCGTCATGCTGTCGGACTTCTTCGACACGATGGGGACGGTGATCGGGATCGCCGGCGAGGCCGGCCTGCTCGACAAGGACGGAAAGCTCCCGGGCATCCAGAAGGTGCTGATCGTCGACTCCCTGGGGGCGGCGGCGGGCGGCGCGGCGTCGGCCTCGTCGAACACGACCTACATCGAGAGTGCGGCCGGGGTGTCCGAGGGAGGACGAACCGGGCTCACCTCGGTGGTGGTCGGGGTGTTGTTCCTCGCCTCCCTGCTGATCGCACCGCTGGCGGGGATCGTCCCGAAGGTCGGCACGGCCCCGGTCCTGATCATCGTGGGCTACTTCATGATGACGATGGTCAAGGACATCAACTGGTCCGATCCGGGTATCGGGATCCCGGCCCTGCTCACGATCGTGGTGATGCCGTACACGTACAGCATCACCAACGGGGTGGGCGCCGGGTTCATCGCCTTCACGGTCATCGCCATCCTGCGAGGGAAGGGCCGCGAGGTCCATTGGCTGATGTACCTGGTGGCGGCGGTGTTCGGCTGGTACTTCTTCCACGGGGTGGTCGGCTGATCCCCGAGGGCTGACGGAGAAGAGGGGCGCCCACTTTCGGGCGCCCCTCTTTCATTTCAGTAAGGCCAGGTCCCGCGGGGAGTTCACGTTTATGGCGAACCGGCCCTGTGGGTCGGTCCGCCGCCACTCGGGTTCGGACACCTCGCGCACGCTGAGTCGTTCCAGGAGCCGGCGCACGCCCAGACGTTCCTCGCTCAGTGCGAGCCGGACCTTCGGCAGCCCGCTCGTCGAGTACACGGCGTGCAGGGGCTCCAACCCCGACGCCGTGACGGGAACCACCCCGTCCTCGCCTGTGTGGAGCCGGGCCAGGAGCCGAAGGAGCCGGGCGTTGGCGAACGGCATGTCCACCGCGACCACGGCCACCAGCGGATGCGGTGAGGCCTCCAGCGCCGCCGCCAGCCCGGACAGCGGCCCTGCGCCCGGCGCGACGTCCTCCAGCTCGGCGTACCCGAGGTCTCCCAGGCGGCCCGGCCTCCCCGGAGCCAGGAACACCGGATCGGCCGCCTCTGCCAGGAGCCCGGCCACCCGCAGGACCAGCGGTTGCCCGTCGAGCTCGAGGATCGACTTGTCCGTCCCCATGCGGCGGCTCCCGCCGCCGCATAGCACCACGCCCGCCATGGCCTTCATCGCGGTTCGACCAGCAATCGAACCTCGACCTCCGCGCCCGCGGGCAGCTCCTCGAACTCCGGGGGGATGACGGCCCACCCGGATGCCCGGGCCAGCGAGTGGATCATGCCTGCTCCCTGCAGCCCTGCGGGGCGGGTCAGGAGCCGTCCCCCTTCCCGCCACACCTCAGCCCGAAGCAGGTGGAGGCGTCCGGGAGGTTGCCGGACCGGCTCGGCCAGCTCGGCCCGCACGGCCGGCCTCACCAGGGGTGGCCGGGCCATCATGGCCAGGATTGCCGGCCGCACCAGCTCCTCGAACGCGGCCAGGGCGGAGGCGGGATTCCCCGGAAGCCCGAACAGCGGCACGCCGAACACGTGCCCGACGGCGAAGGGCTTCGCCGGCCGCAGCGCCACGTTGAGGGCGGCCACGTCGCCGGCCTCGCCGATGCTCCGGACCAGGTCCCGCTGACCCATGGACACGCCGCCCACGGTGATCATCGCGTCCATCCCTCGGGACGCCCCCCGCAGCGCCTCGAGCAGGCCGCCGGGCTCGTCGGGCGCCACCCCGCAGGAGCGGGCCACCGCGCCGGCCTCCTGGAGGAGCAGCACCAGCGCCGGTGAGACCGCGTCGTAGACCTCGCCCGGACCGATCGGGCTGCCGGGCGGCCGGACCTCGTCCCCGGTCGGGACCACCGCCACCCGGGGACGCCGGTGCACCGCCACCGTGGCGAAGCCCAGTGCGGCCGCCGCGGCCACCTGCCCCGGGCCCATCACCGCGCCCGCCTCGAGGACGGTGGACCCCGCGGCGACGTCCTCGCCCGGGAGCCGTAGGTGTTCCCCCAAAGGTACCGGGGTTCGCACCAGGACGAGGTCGCCGTTCTCCTGCACGTCCTCGACCCGCACCACCGCGTCGGCGCCCGGCGGTATCACCGCGCCGGTGGCGATGGCGACGGCCTGCCCCGGGCCGACGGCCGTGCCCGCCGGCCGGCCGGCGAAGGCCCGGTCCACGACCCGCAGCCGGACCGGCGCCCGGCCCGTGTCTCGTGACCTGACGGCGAAGCCGTCCATCGCGGCGTTGGCGAACCTGGGGAGGTCGAACGGAGCGACCAGCGGCTCCGCCAGGGCCAGGCCCGCCGCCTCGATCAGCGGGAGCCGCTCGACCGGCAGGGGCCCGACCGCCGCCACCGCCTGGGCTCGGGCCTCCTCGGGATCGATCAGCGTCGCTCGGCTTGGTTCGGCGTGACCGGCGATCCTCCCGGATCGCCCGGGGGCCTCACTCGATCGTTCACTCGATCTCACGGATGAACGCCCCAACGTCGAGCGGCGGCCTGGGCGCGGGTTCATCCGGGGGCGGGGGTCCCACGGCCACGGAGCCGAGCGGGATCCATTCCTCGGCCAGGTCAAGGGCCTCGCGGGTCTCCTCCTTGCAGAACAACGTGGAGGAGACCCAGCACGACGCCAGGCCCTGGGCGTGCAGGCCGAGCATCAGGTTCTGGATCGCGGCCCCGCCGGAGAGCAGGAACATCTCGCGCTCCGCCGAGGCGCGTTCGTCATCGTCGTAGCCATGGGCGCCCCGCAGGCGTACCAGCGGCACGATCAGGGCCGGCGCCTCCTCCAGGAGCGCGTCGGACTTCGTCGCCCGCCGTTCGATCACCGCCTCGGTGGTCCCGTCCGCCCGCAGGTCCGCCTCCCACGCCTGCCGCATCGACTCCAGGAGTCGGCGCCTGGCCGGCCGGGACAGCAGGGCCACGAACAGCCACGGACGGGTGTGGTGGGGCGCCGGCGCGGTGCACGCCGCCGCGACCGCCTCCCGCAGCGCCTCCACCGGGACCGGATCCCGCCCGAACGCCCGGATCGACCGGCGCGCGTGAAGGGCCTGGAGCGGGGACTCCCGGAACATGTCGTCCTGTGGTCCCCGCACCAGCGTGGAGGCCTTGGCGTGGAGGCCGTTCGCCCGCACGCCCCGCACGATGCAGGCCGGGATGCCGTCGGACTTGCCCATCACCAGGCCGCTCGCCGCGGCGACCTCGTCGGCCAGCGCCTCCACCGTTGCCTCCAGGATCCGGCCGGTGGCGTCCTTCGTCCCCCGCAGGTCGACCAGCGCGGGCAGGCCCGCGCAACCGATGGCCACGTTCACCAGGCCATGCCGCCACGCCCGGCCGAACGTGTCGGTCACCACCACCCCGAGGTCAACGCCGAGCCCGGCGCCGAACGCGACCCGGATCTCCTCGGCGCTCATGTCCGGGTTCTCCGGGAGCAGCGTGAGGAAGCCCTCGGCCACGTTCGACGCGTCCACGCCCGCGTTGGCGCACACGAATCCGTGCCGGGTCTCGGCGATGACCAGGTCCCCCCGCCTGGCCACCACCCGCCGGGTCTCCCTGGCGACCCATTCCGAACGGCCGCCGGCTCCCTCCGGAACCATCCGGCCCTCGGCTTTCGACACCACCTTCTGGGTCACCACCAGGACGTCGCGGTCCTCGACGGAGAGCCCCGAACGGAGGATGGCCTTGCTCAGGATCGCCGGCAGGTCGGCCCCGGGGCGCACCTCCTCGACGCCTGCGATGGGCAGGACCTCGACCTTCATAGCATCACCCGGCCAGGGCCAGGTCGAGCGCGGCGCGGGCCACCGATCCGGCGGCCTCGTCGCTCGACATGATCGTGTCCGTCACGCCCACCCGGATGCCCATCGCCTCGATCCTCGGGGCGAGCTCGCGGTCGACCTCGTCGATGGCCCACCCGCCGAGCAACCCGGCGTAGTGGCCGGCCACCCCGGCCGCGGACACCTCCACGCCGACCGCGGGCAGCAGCCGGTCGGCCATGCCCCGCAGCGGTGCGCCCCCGACGATGGGGGAGACGCCGGCGACACGGGACCGCCGGGCGACGACGGCATCACGGATCCCGGGGACGGCGAGGATGGGCCCGATCGAGGCCACCGGGTTGGAGGGACAGATCAGGATCGCGTCGGCCCCCTCGATGGCGTCGAGGACGCCCGGGGCGGGCGCGGCCCGTTCGGCTCCCATGTACCGCACGGCCTTCACCTCGTCGCGAGCCCCGCGAAGGACCCAGTACTCCTGGAAATGGAGGTCGAGCATGGCCCCATTGTCGTCCACGGCATCGACACGGGTCGTGACGGGGTCGTCGCTCATCGGCAGGATTCGCGCGGCCACCCCGAACCTCCGCCGAAGGTCGTCCGTCGCCACTGAGAGCGGCTCGCCGGCGGCCAGCCGGGTCGTCCGGAACAGATGGGTGGCGAGGTCGAGGTCGCCGAGGCCGAACCACGCCCCCTCCGCTTCCATCACCCGGAGCTCCTCGGTGGCCCGGAACGTCTCTCCCTCCCGTCCCCATCCCCGGTCTCGATCGGCCACGCCGGCCAGCCAGTAGGTGACCGAGTCGACGTCCGGAGCCACGTGGAGCTCGTGGACCGCGATGTCGTCTCCGGTGTTGACGATGGCCGTCACGTCCTCGCCCGGGACGACCTGGACCAATCCCCGGAGGAACTTCCCGGCCCCCACCCCACCGGCCAGCGCCGCGACCTTCACCCGCCTATCTTCCCCCAGCCGGGACCCTCGGATGGTTCCGCCCGGCGCGGCGGACGGCCCCAGCCGCCGCGCGCTGTTTGCCTCAGGAGTGGCCCGGCCGTACATTCGAGGGCGTGACGGATGTCGGCCACCGGCTCCGCCGAGCGCTGGCGCGGGCCGGCGGCGGCAAGTCCCTTTCGATCGACGAGGTCGAAGCGCTGCTCTCGGCCCGGGGGGACGCGCTCGTCGAGCTGATGGGTCTCGCCTCCCGCCTCCGGGACCTCGGCCACGGCAGCACGATCACGTACTCACGCAAGGTGTTCATCCCCCTGACGATGCTGTGCCGGGACCACTGCCACTACTGCACCTTCGCCAAGCCACCGGCGAAGCTCGACCGGCCGTTCCTCACCCCGGAGGAGGTCGTGGCCATCGCCGAGTCGGGGCGCCGCCAGGAGTGCAAGGAGGCCCTGTTCACGCTGGGCGACCGGCCCGAGGATCGCTACCCGGTGGCCCGCGAGTGGCTGGCCGAACGCGGATTCCATTCGACCCTCGACTACCTGCGCGCGGTCAGCATCAAGGTGATCGAGGAGACCGGGCTCCTCCCGCATCTCAATCCCGGCGTCATGAGCTGGGAGGCGATGGCTCGCCTGAAGCACGTCAGCGCGTCCATGGGGATCATGCTGGAGACGTCCTCGGAGCGACTGAGCGCGAAGGGCGGCCCCCACTTCGGATCGCCCGACAAGGTTCCCGCCCTCAGGCTGCGGACGATCGAGGACGCCGGCCGCCTGTCGATCCCGTTCACCACCGGCATCCTGGTCGGGATCGGCGAGACCGCGCGGGAGCGGGGCGAGTCCCTGCTGGCCATCCGCGACCTTCACCGGACGTACCGGCACGTCCAGGAGGTGATCGTCCAGAACTTCCGCGCCAAGCCCGGCACGGCCATGCGGGACGCCCCGGAACCGGAAGAGGAGGAGTTCCTGGCCGCCGTGGCGACCGCCCGCGTGGTGTTCGGGCCGGCGATGAACGTTCAGGCTCCGCCCAACCTCTCGGACCCGAGCTACCCGAGGCTGATCGACGCCGGCATCAACGACTGGGGCGGCGTGTCTCCGGTCACCATCGACCACGTCAACCCCGAGGCGCCATGGCCGAAGCTGCGCGACCTCCAACGAAGGACGGCCGAACGAGGCCACGTCCTGCGCGAGCGGCTCGCCGTCTATCCGTCGTACGCGACACGGCCCGACCCGTGGATCGCGGGCAAGATGCAGGGCCCCGTCTTCGAATTGGCCGGACCCGACGGCCTGGCCGTCCAGGGCCGGAGGCCGGAGCCGATCCCGTGGCAGGACCCGGAGGTGCGTTGGAAGCCGCGGACCATCGCCCTCAGCTTCTCCAAGGCCGGAGACGCGGGGCTTCGGGACGACGCGGTGGACGTCTACGGCGACTTCGACTTCATCGGTGCGACGAAGGAATGGGCGGGCCGCCCAAGGCGCGCCCCGGATCGCGTGGACCAGGACGTGAGGAGAGCCCTCAAGAAGGCCGCCGCCGGACGCGGCGGGGATCTCACCCAACGCGAAGCTCTCGACCTGTTCGACGCGGAGGGAGCCGCCCTCGAGGCCCTGTGCAGGGTTGCGGACGACCTGCGGCGGGACGCGGTGGGGGACGAGATCACCTACGTGGTGAACCGGAACATCAACTTCACGAACGTCTGCTACACGGGCTGCCGGTTCTGCGCGTTCGCCCAGCGGGAGATCGATCCGGAGTCGTACACGCTGTCGTTGGACGAGGTGGCGGATCGGGCGGAGGAGGCGTGGGGCTACGGCGCCACCGAGGTCTGCGTGCAGGGCGGGCTGCACCCGAGCCTGCCGGGCGACTTCTACTTCCGGCTCCTGGACGCCATCAGGTCCAGGGTCCCCCGCATCCACATCCACGCGTTCAGTCCCATGGAGGTGCTGAATGGGTCCACTCGCCTGGGGATCTCCTTCCGGGAGTTCCTCGAGGAGTGCCGGACCCGCGGCCTCGGGACCATCCCCGGCACAGCGGCCGAGATCCTCGACGACGAGGTCCGTTGGGCCCTCACCAAGGGCAAGCTGCCCGCGGACACCTGGGAAGAGGTGGTGAAGACGGCACACTCACTCGGGATCCGCAGCTCGTCGACGATCATGTACGGGCACGTCGACGCCCCGCCGCACTGGGTGGCCCACATCCGGAGGATCGCCCGCATCCAGGACGAGACCGGAGGCTTCACGGAGTTCGTCCCGCTGCCGTTCGTGCACCAGAACGCGCCCATCTACCTGGCGGGGAAAGCCCGGCCCGGACCGACCACCGCGGAGAACCGCCGCATGCACGCGCTGGCCCGCATCCTGCTGCACGGGCGGGTGGCCAACGTCCAGGTCTCGTGGGTGAAGATGGGCATGGACTACTGCAAGCTGATCCTCCAGGGCGGTGCCAACGACTTCGGGGGAACCTTGATGGAGGAGACGATCTCTCGGATGGCCGGCGCCGAATGGGGGATCCGCAAGGAGCCGGAGGAGTTCATCCAGGCGATCCGGGAGATCGGCCGGATCCCGGCAGAGCGCACCACCACGTACGGTCGGGTCGGCGAGGTGGCTCACTCAGCCCGCTCTCGACACATCGTCAAGTAACTTGACGTAGAGAACGTCAGGCTCTTTACCATAAAGAAATCGCCGTTGACTCCTTGCTTTGACCATCCATGATGCGCGACACTTGAACTCGACGATGAAGCCAAAGCCGCGCGGATCGATGGAAGGCCTTCGAAACTCCGACTTGCGTTTCGACCCCCGAGTAGTTCAGAATTACAAGAATGTAATTCTAAGGGAGAGGCGTGCATCACTTCATCCCCTGGCAGGAACGCGCGCGGTGCCGCGAGTACGACCCGGAGGTCTTCTTCCCCGAGAAGGGCGGGTCGTCGCGGGAGGCCAAACGCATCTGTGCGGAATGTCCCGTCCGCATCGAGTGTCTGAACTACGCCCTGCGCCGCGACGAGCGATACGGGGTGTGGGGCGGCATGAGCGAACGGGAACGCCGGCGCCTCAAGCGCATGGCGTCGTGACCGGCGTCCCGAGACCGGGAGCGCGCGGGCCGGCAGCCCGCGTGCTCGCGCGCGTCTCACGCATGCGACCCGCTCGGGGTGCGCGACCGACCAGACCACAGGAGAGGGGGTGAGCATGGCAGCCGCAAAGAAGTCGACGGCAAAGAAGAAGACCACGGCCAAGAGGCCGACGGCAAAGAAGAAGACCACGGCCAAGAAGTCGACCGCCAAGAAGTCGACCGCGAAGAAGTCCACGGCCAGGAAGAAGTCGACCGCGAAGAAGTCCACGGCCAAGAAGTCGACGGCAAAGAAGAAGACCACGGCCAAGAAGTCGACCGCCAAGAAGTCGACCGCGAAGAAGTCCACGGCCAAGAAGAAGTAAGCCCGGCCGTTTGCGGCGAGCACCACGGGAGGGGGGTGGGAGGCCCCCCTCCCGGGCGTTGGAGAGGGGCGGATCCGACCCGAGGGTCGGCCCTTCGGGCGGATAGGCGGCGAGGCCCTGCTATCCTCGGCCGGCTTCGTGGTTCGTTCCTCTCCTCATCCCATTGAGCGATGACGCAGGCTGACACCCGTGTGGACGAGACCGGCGGCTCCGCCAGATCGCTTCGACCGCCAAGCGTGCTGGTCGTGCTGGTGTCGAAGGATGGGGCCTCCTGGCTGCGGCAGTGCCTCGTGGCCCTGTCGCGCCAGACGCATTCCCGGCTCGGGGTGATGGCGGTCGACAACGGATCCACGGACGGCTCCGCGGATCTCCTCGAGTCGGCACTCGGCGCCGACCGTGTGATCCGCCTCGGCCACAACGTGGGGTTCCCGGCCGCCGTGGGCCACGCGTTGCGGTCCGAGGCCGCCCGCGAGGCGGATTACCTCCTCCTGCTCCACGACGACACCGTCCTGGCTCCCGAGGCCATCGCTCGCATGGTTCGAGCCGCCGAACGGACCGACGGCGTGGGTGTGGTCGGGCCGAAGGTGCTGGACTGGGAGGACCCCGAGCTGCTCCGGGGAATCGGGATGTCCAGCGACCGGTTCGGCTACCCGTACTCGCCGCTCGAGGAGGGCGAGATCGATCAGGGGCAGTACGACCGGGTCCGGGAGGTCCTGTTCGTGTCCTCGTGCGCCATGCTCGTCTCGAAGGAGGCGTGGGACCGGATCGGTCCTCCCGACGAGCGGTTCGACTCCCACCACGAGGACCTCGATTTCTGCTGGCGCGCCAGGCTTGCCGGATTCCGGGTGTTGATGACCCCGGAGGCCGAGGCCAGGCACCGGGAGGCCACGCTTCGGGGGGAGCGCGGCCTCGAAGCCCACCGCGGGCCGCAGATCAGATACGGGAGGGAGCGCGCAGCGCTCGCCAGCCTGCTCAAGAACTACGGCCTGCTCTCCCTGCTGTGGGTGCTACCGCTGTACACGGTGCAGGCCGTGGCTCGGATCGCCGTCATGGCCGCCACCCGGCGGTTCGGCGACGCCTACCAGGTTGTTGCCGCCTGGGGCTGGAACCTCGCCAACCTGCCCGGAACGATCACCCGAAGGGTCCGGGCTCAGGCGGTTCGAACCGTCCCCGATCGCGAGGTGCGCCGGTACATGGCGCCTGCCGGCGACCGCCTCCGGCGGTGGGCGTCGACGGCCCGCCAGACCCTGCTTCCCGGCGAGGAGGAGACGGGTCTCGACGACGAGGCGGAGCCCGCCGCTCGGGTCCGGCTCGGGGTGCAATTGGGGCGTCTGGCGGTGGAGCATCCTGTGGCGACCGCCTGGGTGCTGGTGGCCATCCTGGCGTCCGTGGCCTATCGGAACCTCTTCACGGCCTCGCCGCTGGTGGGGGGCAGCCTGGTGGGCTTTCCCTCCTCGCCCTCCGGCCTGTTCCGCGAGATGGCGTCGGGGCTGCGCCACTCCGGGCTGGGTGGGTCACAGGCGGCCAGTCCCGCCCTGGGGATCCTGGGGCTTGCGAGCGTGGTGACCTTCGCCAGCCCGCTCCTCCTCCAGAAGGTGTTGCTGCTGGCCCTGCCCGCGGTGGCCGGGGCCTCCTGCTACCGGGCGGTGCGTTCGGCCACCGGCATGGTGGCCCCGGGCGTCGTGGCAGGCGGGTGCTACGCCCTCTCGGCGGTGACGCTCTGGGCGGTCTCCGAGGGCAGGATCCCGGCCCTGGTGTTCCTGGCCGGCCTCCCGTGGCTGGCTCCCAAGCTGATCGAAGCGTTCTCCCCCGGCTCGGCGACGAGGCCGCTTCGATGGACGGTGGGGACGGGGCTCGGGCTGGCGGTGCTGGTGTCCTTCTATCCGGGGGCATGGCTGGCCGCCATTCTCGCGTTCGTCTGGGCCGCCCTCCTCGGCCCGAGGCCGCGACGGGTCCGTGGGCTGTCGCTGTCGGCCGGAGCGTTCGCCCTGGCCGCGCTCCTGGCCCTTCCCATCACCCTGGGTGCGGCGGCCTCCCGCGGTGCGCTCCTGGGGGAGCTGGTCGGTCAGCGCTCGTTCGGTGCTGTGGCCCGCCTCTCGCCCGGCCCCGGTCCGGGGGGCTGGGTCGTCGCGGCATTCCTGCCGGCGGCCGCGCTGATGGGCCTGCTGTTCGTCCCCCGCCATTCCGCCCGGACGGCGACGTGGGCGGTGCTCTCGGCGGTCTCGGCCCTGTACCTGGCCTGGCTGGCCGGTGCCGGCTATCTCCCCGCGGTCCTCTCCAACCCGGTCGCCTACGTCGGCGTTGCGGCGTTCGGGCTTTCCGTGCTCGTCGGGTTGGGCCTGGCCTCGCTCATCTTGGGGGTGGACAGAGTGGCCTTCGGGCACCGGCAACTGGGCGCCGTGGTGATGGCCGCCGTCCTGGGAGTGGGCCTGTTCGCCCAGGCGGCGCAGGCCGGGAAGGGGTCCTGGGCGGTGGGAGGCCCGGACCGGCTCCCCCTCGCCTACCCGCTGGTCGGGCCAGCGGGGGGCTCCGACCGGGTCCTGTGGCTCGGGGCATGGCCGGGAGGCGATCTCCCCCCTCCGGCCGGGGGCCCGGAGGGCAGGGTGGCGGCCGGGGCGGCGTCGGTCAGCTTCGCCGTGGGGCCTCCCGGGGGCGGTTCGATCCTGGACGTCGGACGGCCGTCCGACGGTCCCGGCTACGACTACCTCCGGCGTGCGCTGACCGACATCCTGGCCGGACAGACCCGCCATGGCGGAGCCCTGCTGGCCCCGCTCGGGGTCCGGTTCGTGGTGGCAGGCCCGGACGCCCTGCCGGCCCCCGCGCTCCGCCAGCTCGCCGCGCAGCTCGACCTTGACCGGCTTCCCGCCGGCGGGCTTATCTTGTTCCGAGATCCCGTCGCCGCGCCCTTGGGGGGGGTGGTACCGGGGTCGGGATGGCTGCGGGCCGCCGGTTCCGACGGGTTCCGCTCCATCGCGGCCCTGCCTCCGCCGGCGGGCGTGCAGCCGCTCGAGACCGACGGCGGCGCGCTCCACGGCCCG
>WNGE01006502.1_pt1 | contig 26106 bp, 25 predicted proteins | sample 5400651 | NCBI WGS metagenome assembly WNGE01 (sample SAMN13153370, study PRJNA577476) | soil metagenome | isolation source: 60 cm soil or saprolite under grassland replicate 2 | place: USA:California | collected 2016-06-15 | reverse complement strand
AAGTCCCGCATCAGGGTTGGCATCGAAGGAGATCACCTATCAGTAGCAGCACGGACCCGCCTTCTAAACACCTTGTCATCGAAGTTTCTACTCCGCGAAGCTCCGCCGATCATTGAGCAAGCACGAATGGTGAAGGATGCGGCAGAAATCGAGCTAATTCGGCGAGCCGTCCGGCTGGGCAGCAGCCTTTTCGATCGAATCTTAGAAACTATCCGTCCCGGCATTAGCGAAGCCGAAGTGGCCGCGGAACTCGAGTACGCCGCCCGGAAGTCGGGCGCCGACGATATGTCATTTCCGACCATTATTGCTTCTGGCGAACGGTCCTCATTGCCTCACGGTCGAGCCTCCCAAGCGGCTATCCCACCGCAGGCATTCGTGGTCTGCGACTTCGGTGTTATACTCTCAGGCTATTGTTCTGACATGACTCGCACTGTGTACGTGGGTAGGCCCACTGCGGAGGCGCACAAGTTCTATCAGGCTGTACGGGACGCCCAGCAAGCCGCAATTGAGGCTGTCAGACCTGGAGTAAGCGTCGGCGAGGTCGATCAGGCTGCTCGCAAGCTATTGCGAAGAGAAGGTTTAAGCAAGTATTTTACCCATTCCACCGGCCATGGCGTGGGCTTGGAAATCCACGAGGCTCCTCGCGTTGCCGCTGGGCTGAGTGAAACCCTCAGACCGGGAGTGATCATCACGATTGAACCGGGCGTTTATATCCCTGGGAAATGCGGAGTACGGATCGAGGATATGGTAGTGGTGACCGAGCATGGATGCGAAATTCTGACGGCCACGAGTAAGGAACTAACGGCTGTCGTATGACAGTCATAGTTTCCTGGAACAAACTGCCCGGGCAGCTCTGCTCTTCTTTCCGGCCGGGCGCGCAGGGCAGAGACTAGTCCCACCGTAGACGATGAATCTGAAAGAGATCAAAGAACTCATCGAGTTCTTAAAAGAACAGGAAATCGCCGAGTTCGAGCTGGAGCGCGGCGATGTGAAGGTCCGTATCAAGCGCGCTCCGAACTCAAGCGCACCTGCGCAGGATACTCGCACCATCGCTGTACAAGCAGCGTCATCGATACCGGAGAACGCAGTAGCACAGCCCATCACCTCGCCTGCGGTACCCGGCACTCCCAAAGAATCCGAGGCCAAAGATGAAGGGCCGCTCCACACCGTCCGCTCGCCCATCGTCGGAACATTTTACGAGTCGCCGTCGCCGGGATCGCCGCCTTTTGTGAAGCCAGGGGACGCGGTGGAGGTTGGCCAAGTCTTGTGCATTGTGGAAGCCATGAAGCTGATGAACGAAATCGAATCGGATGTAGCCGGAGAGGTGGTTAAGAAATTGGTAGCCAATGGCCAGCCGATTGAATATGGGCAGGAGCTGTTTGTCATACGCCCGAAGAGCTAGAAAGCCGCGGACGGAAACCCATGGCGCGCGAAGCGCGCCATTTTTGTGCCTGTAACTGGCGCTGCCCGCGGTTAACTCCGCGGCAATGCCGGCAAGGATCTCGTTCTACGCATGTTCAAGAAGATACTCATCGCCAATCGAGGCGAAATTGCCCTTCGTGTCATCTGCGCCTGCAAAGAGCTCGGAATCCGCACGGTGGCGATCTACAGCGAGGCCGACCGCAACTCGTTGCCGGTCCGGTTTGCCGACGAAGCCATCTGCATCGGCCCTCCTCAGCTTGGGCAAAGCTACTTGAACATCCCCGCTGTCATCAGTGCTGCCGAAATCGCTAATGTCGACGCCATCCATCCTGGTTACGGGCTGCTCGCAGAAAATGCCAATTTCGCCGAAGTCTCCGAGACCTGCAATATCAAATTCATTGGACCGCCACCTGAAATCACCCGTCTGATGGGGGAGAAGGAAAAAGCTCGCGCGGCAATGAAGAATGCCGGCGTGCCTATCCTGCCTGGATCAGAGGGCATTCTCGCGGGCGAAGGCGAGGCCTTGGAATGGGCGCGGCAAGTTGGATTTCCAGTGATCGTTAAGGCTTCGGCCGGCGGCGGCGGGCGCGGCATGCGCATTGTCCGCAATGAAGAAGAGCTTCCCGCACTTTTCAAAGCTGCGCAATCCGAGGCGGCTGCAGCATTTGGCAACGGCGATCTTTATATGGAGAAGTTTATCGAACGCCCGCGCCACATTGAATTCCAGATTCTGGCCGATCAATACGGCAATGTGGTAAGCCTGGGCGAGCGCGAATGCTCGATTCAGCGGCGGCATCAGAAGTTGCTCGAGGAGTCTCCCTCCACCCAGATGACGCCTGAACTGCGAGAAAATATCGGGGGAGTTCTCTGTAAGACTTTGTCGGATATCGGCTACGTTAACGCCGGCACTATCGAGTTCCTCATGGATGAGGATCGACGGCTTTACTTCATCGAAATGAATACCCGCATTCAGGTCGAGCACCCGGTCACAGAGATGGTTACGGATGTCGATTTGGTCAAGAGTCAGATTCTGCTTGCCGCCGGCGAGCGCATGGAAGATGTGTTGCACGGGCCCATTGTGCACCGTGGTCATGCCATCGAATGCCGCATCAATGCTGAACATCCGGAGAAGTTCACGCCATCAGCGGGCAAGATTACCGCGTTCCATCCTCCTGGAGGCACCGGGGTAAGAATCGATACAGCAGCTTACGCAGAAGGCGTGATTCCGCCTTACTATGATTCACTGATCGCCAAGCTGGTGGTACGCGGCAGAGATCGGTCAGAAGCGGTTTCGCGCATGTCCCGAGCGCTGGAAATGTTCATTGTTGAAGGTATCTACACCACGATTCCGCTGCATCGGAAGATCTTGGCTGATGCTGATTTTCGCGCAGGGAAGCTGGATACAACCTTCATTGACCGCTTCCTTGCAAAGAACGGGAAGGAGAAGGTAAGTGCTTAGGTTAGCCAGCTTGCGGCCCGAATAGGAGGTTAAGGGAAAACTGTGAACTGGAAACTGAAAATCGGAAAACTGTTCCTGCCTTCGAATTCCGCGTCATTTAACTCGAGATTTGCGAATTAAGAAGAGTTCTCAGTTTGGAGTTCTCAGTTGTCAGTAAAAACGCATGTTCAGTTTGCCTAGGCTGTATGCCATTGTCGATTCCGGCTTCCATCCGGAACTGAACGAGCTAGTGTCATTCTGCGAAGACCTGCGAGCCGCAGGCTGCGAGTTGATGCAGTATCGGAATAAGGACAGCAATGCCCGGCAGGCTCTAGACCAGGCAACAAATTTACGACAGCGGCTTGGTGCCTCAGTCAAGTTGATCATGAACGATCGTGCAGATCTTTGCCTCGCTGCTCAATTCGACGGCGTCCACGTAGGCCAGGACGACCTCTTGCCAGAGAGTGCCAGGCGAGTCATCGGGCCAAACCGCTGGCTCGGAGTTTCGACGCACAATCCCGAGCAGGTCGCGGAAGCTGATCAGACCTCGGCAGACTACATTGCCATCGGCCCTGTATTCGCAACGGCCAGCAAACAAAATCCCGATCCAATCGTCGGCGTGGATGGCGTGCGCCGGGCGCGGAGACTTACGCGCAAGCCCCTGGTCGCGATCGGCGGAATCACAAGGGCGAACTGCCGGGAGGTTATTGAGGCTGGGGCTGATTCCGTAGCGGTTATATCTGATCTGATATCCGAATCTCGCAAATCAGCAGAGGAATTCTTGCGAATATTAGGATAAAGTAACGCCGCTACCCCTGTTCATCGTAAGAATCGACCGGCGAAGACGCCGCGCCAACATTCGGAGGACCACTGAGCACTGACATTCGACAGCCCGCACCCGCGGTTAGCACCGACTGGCAAACTCATAGTCAACAGGATCACGAACTGGTCAAAGGCCTAGGCCTGACCAGCGCCACGATGCTGGTCATGGGCTCAATGATCGGCTCGGGGATCTTTATAGTTTCCGCTGAGATCGCCAGAGAAGTGAATTCACCCGCGCTGCTGATCGGTGCTTGGGTTGTAACCGGTTTCCTGACCATCGTTGGTGCCCTGAGCTACGGTGAGCTGGCCGCCATGATGCCTCGCGCCGGCGGGCAGTACGTTTACTTGCGCGAAGCCCTCGGTCCGCTCTGGGGTTTTCTTTACGGCTGGACTCTGTTCTTGGTGATTCAGACCGGCACCATTGCCGCCGTCGGCGTCGCATTCGGCAAGTTTCTTGGCGTCTTTTTTCCTTCCATTTCCTCTTCCGCCTGGATTTTGCACCTCGCCAAAGTGCCCCCAATTCACATTGGCCCAATGGTTCTGGGCAATATGGATGTGGGGCTGAATACGCAAAATCTGATTGCCATTCTTGTGGTGGTTGTACTTTCTGTGATCAACATCTTCGGCGTCAGAACTGGAGCCCTAATCCAGAACATTTTTACTTCTGCGAAAGTCGCTGCGCTGCTGGGATTGGCATTGTTCGGATTGCTCCGTGGGCGCAATGCCCTGGCACTCGCCGCCAATTTTCACGGGCACTTCTGGGATAACGCAGGGCTGGACACACTTCATGATATCGGCGGGGGTGTCCTGGTCGGCACTATCACGGTGATCGCCGTCGCCCAAGTCGGATCGCTCTTTTCCGCCGACGCCTGGAACAATGTCACCTTCACAGCCGGGGAGGTGAAAAATCCGAGCCGGAATCTGCCACTCTCGCTTGTGCTCGGAACGGGCATTGTGATCGCCCTTTACATCGCCTGCAACTTTATCTATCTCAATGCGCTGCCACTGGACGGAAGTCCGACCGGCGCGACTATCCTGGAGCGTGGCATCAAATATGCCGCTGAGGACCGGGTCGGCACGGCAGTCATGACCCAGATGTTGGGCGCGCTTGGCGGCTCGCTCATGGCCATCGCCATCCTGCTTTCCAGTTTCGGTTGTGCCAATGGGCTGATCCTTTCAGGTGCGCGCGTTTACTACGCCATGGCGAAGGATGGTCTGTTCTTCCGCAGCGTGGCCAAGCTGCATCCTACTTATAAAACACCTGTCACCTCGTTGATGGTGCAGATGGTTTGGACTTGCGTGCTTTGTATCTCAGGCACGTACGGCCAGCTTTTGGACTACATCATCTTCGCCGTATTGGTGTTCTACATTCTGACGATTTTTGGGCTTTTTGTGCTTCGCCGTACCCATGCCAACGCCGAGCGGCCCTACCGGGCCATTGGTTACCCTGTACTCCCGGCTGTTTACATTGTGATGGCAATGTTTATAGATGTCGTACTATTACGCTATAAACCGCAGTACACTTGGCCGGGATTGATCATTGTGTTGACGGGAATCCCGGTGTATTTCCTCTGGTCGAGGATGAATACGGCCAGGGATCTGGAGCCATAAGGAACGGGAAGGTACGAGTTCACTCGTGCCGTAATAGTCGCATTTAAGCGGGCTTACCCGCTGGGAAAACGGAGAACTGGATGGCTAACCTGCTGGCCAAGAAACCCCTGAACCTCATCATGTCCGAAGCGCACGAAACGGGAGAGCACAGCCTGAAGCGCGCGCTGGGTCCTGGCAATCTCATATCACTCGGGATCGGCGCCATAATCGGCACCGGAATTTTCGTGCTCACCGGCGCAGCGTCCGCGCAATACGCTGGCCCAGCAATAGTCTTTTCATTCATGCTAGCCGCCGTCGGTTGCGTGTTTGCCGGCCTTTGCTACGCTGAGTTCGCCTCCATGATCCCAATCGCGGGGTCGGCATACACGTATGGCTATGCGACTCTGGGCGAGATATTCGCCTGGATCATCGGCTGGGACCTCATCCTCGAATATGCTTTCGGCGCTGCCACCGTCGCTTCGGGATGGAGCGGCTATGTGCTCAGCCTGCTTCAGGACTTTCATATCCACATCCCACCGTGGCTGGCAGGAACTCCGGGTGCCCAATTTGTTCAGCTACCAAACGGTCGCTGGGAAGCGCTGGGCCGAATCTCCGATTCTGGTTATCGGCATCAAGGAGTCGGCGAACGCAAATTCTCTTATCGTTGTTATTAAAGTTTGTGTGCTGTTGATCTTTATCGCCCTTGGGACGGCGTATATTCTGAGGCACACCAGCCAGGCCGTTGCTAACTGGACGCCTTTCCTGCCTCCTAACCAAGGCGAATTTGGAAAATATGGATGGTCAGGAGTGGTGCGTGCCGCGGGTGTGATCTTCTTTGCCTACATCGGTTTTGACGCCGTCTCCACGGCGGCCCAGGAAGCCAAGAATCCGAAGCGCGATATGCCCATCGGCATTCTCGGCTCCCTGGTGATCTGTACGATCCTTTACATCCTGGTCGCAGGAGTGCTTACCGGACTCGTAAAGTACGACACGCTGAATGTCCCCGATCCGATTGCCATTGGCATCGATAAGACCGGCGTGCGCTGGGGCAGCCTGCTGGTGAAACTCGGGGCGATTTGCGGACTTACCAGCACAATGGTTGTCATGTTGCTGGGCCAGTCACGCGTCTTCTTTTCCATGTCCAAAGACCGCCTGCTGCCGGAGTGGTTCTGCACGGTTCACACCAAGTGCCGCACCCCTTACATTTCGTCTATTTTTGTGGGCATCTTTGTGGCGATTTTCGCTTCGGTTATTCCCATTGCAATTCTCGGTGAGCTGGTGAGCATTGGAACATTACTGGCATTTGTGATCGTCTGCGCGGGCGTGTGGATGCTCCGACGGACTGATCCAGAGCTGCCGCGGCCCTTTAAAACGCCTCTGGTTCCGTTTGTGCCAATCATGGGTGCGCTGATCTCCTTGCTGATGATGGCCGGTCTGCCCGGTGACACGTGGCTGCGTTTGATCATCTGGCTGATTATCGGCATGGTCATTTACTTTAGCTACGGACGTCACCACAGCCGGGTCCAGCGTGCGGAGGCGACGCGAGAGCCGAAGCCCGCTCCGTCGATGGCAGATTAAGAATATTGCGTCCGAGAAAGGCCTTCCACGATTCGTGGAAGGCCTTTTTGTTTTATAGTCGTTTTGTCTTTGCGGACTTCGCGGCCTCCCTTGATCGGTACGGCTGGATTCCATTTCATCGAGGGCTGGACATGGTTTGACGGCCTCTACATGGTCGTGACCACATTTACGACCATCGGCTATCAGGAGATACATCCGCTCTCGCACGCCGGGCGCATTTTCAATCTGGCCTTGATTGTCTCCGGCGTCTCGCTCGTGTTTCTTGGCATCGGGTCGCTCACGCAGGCTTTGCTAGAATTCGAGCTGGCCAGCTTCTTCGGAAAGCGAAAAATGGAGCGCGAAATCAGTCGCCTCAGCGATCATTACATCATCTGCGGCGCCGGGCGCGTTGGCCGTAGCGCGGCGCGGGAGCTGGCACGCCGTCCGGCTCCCTTTCTCATCATCGAGCAGAGTGAGACGAAGGCGGCTCGCTTCAGTGGCGAGTGGCTGATTATGATCGGCGACGCCACGCAGGAACAGACGCTGCGCGATGCCCACATCGAACGCGCGCGTGGGCTAGTTGCGGCTACCACGACTGATGCTACGAATCTCTACATCGTGCTCACGGCTCGCGGACTGAATCCGCGGTTGAAAATAATTGCCCGCGCCAGCGAAGAAGACGCCGAAAAGCACCTACTCACCGCCGGTGCGGATTCCGTGGTCTCGCCATATTTGTTCGCCGGGCAGCGCATCGCGCAATCGTTTCTCCGCCCGCACGTGGTCAGTTTTCTGGATACCGCCACTACTCATCTAGGCATGGACCTGGAAATCGGAGAAATCTCCGTGCCCAAGCACTCTTCATTCGCGGGGAAAACAATTGAGAGCTCCCGCATCCGCCAGGATCGGGGCGTGATCATCTTGGCCATCAAGCGCGAACAGGGCATGCGCTTCAATCCATCGCCCGAAGATCGGATTGAGCCCGGCGACTACCTCATTGCGATGGGCGAGCCAGGACAACTCCGTCAGCTCGAACAGATGGCAGTGGCGCGCTCATGAAGATCGTTAACCGCATGCCGTGTGGGGACGGGCGCCCTCGCCCGTCCGGCAGGAAACCGGCGGTTGTTTCATGAAGATCGTTACCGCGGCCGAAATGCGCGAAATCGATCGCGCCACCAGCGAGCGCTTCGGCGTCCACTCCCTCACTCTGATGGAGAATGCGGGCGCCTCAGTTGCCGATTTCGTTCTTTCCCACTATTCGTCAGCGCGCCGCATTGTTGTGATCTGTGGAAGAGGGAACAACGGCGGGGATGGATTCGTGGCTGCGCGCCGACTACACCAGAGAGGAAAACATGTTCAGGTTGTCCTGCTCGCCGAACCCGCGGAGCTGCGCGGCGACGCGAGAGAGATGTTTTCCAAAGTTCCGGTCCCAGTGATGGCCGTTCACTCCAGCGAAGAGTGGAAAACTGAGCGCGTACAACTCACGCTGCATGCGGATTTGTACGTCGACGCCATCCTCGGCACGGGATTCAAGCCGCCGGTGAGCGGCTTGTATGCGGAAGCTATCGCCACCCTGAATGCGAGTACAACCCCGGTCGTCGCGGTGGATATCCTTTCGGGCGCCGACGCCGATGTCATGGGCCACCAAACCGGCGCAGTCGCGCGCGCGAACGCCATCGTGACGTTCACCGCGCCGCGTCCCGCACATGTCTTCGGCGAGCTAACCGACGGGCCTACCTATGTCGCTCCAATCGGTTCCCCTGACGAGGCGATTACTTCCTCTCTTGGGTTGAACGTAATCACCGCGAAAGACATCGCTCCCCTCGTCGCGCCACGCGTTCCTGACGCACACAAGGGGAGCTTCGGGCACGTGCTGATCCTCGGCGGTTCGGTGGGGAAAGCCGGAGCCGCCGCAATGGCTGGCATAGCCGCTCTCCGCGTTGGCGCAGGATTGTCGACGGTAGCAACAGCAAAATCCGTTCTGCCCACCGTCGCTGGCTTTCATCCGGAAGTCATGACGGAGCCGCTCGAGGAAACCGATGCGGGCACAATTTCGACGCGAGCTCTTGAACGAGTGGGTAAATTAGTCGAAGGCAAAACAGTGCTGGCCGTTGGTCCCGGGATTTCCCATTATCTGGATACGACAGAATTCGTGCGAAAAGTAGTCGCGAACCATGACACTCCTGTCGTCCTGGATGCCGATGGCCTCAATGCCTTCGCGAACCACGCGACAGAACTGAACGGCAGCGAACGTCCGTTGATACTCACCCCGCATCCCGGCGAAATGGCGCGTCTGATCGGATCGACAAGCACGGCGGTGCAGCACGACCGCTTGAACATCGCTCGCACCTTCGCGCGGGAGCATCAACTGATTCTCGTCCTCAAAGGCCATCGCACGCTCATTGCTCAGCCGGATGGCACGGTTTGGGTCAATACGACAGGCAATCCGGGAATGGCAACCGGTGGAACCGGGGACATTCTCACCGGTATGGTCGCAGGTTTTATCGCACAAAATCCGGAGCGAATTTTCGATGCTGTTCTCGCCGCAGTGCATCTCCACGGCCTGGCAGGGGATGTGGCTCGTGAAACAGTCGGTGAACATTCGCTCGTCGCAACCGACCTGCTTAAAGCCTTGCCGGAAGCCTTCCGCCGCGCCCGCGAACAGGCCAACCAGAAACTGGTAAGAATCTGAATTTGTGGTGCACGTCCTTGGGACATTACTAGTCGTGGACGAGCACGCATCTGCTTGCCAAGAATGAACTTCGTCCATGCTTGCGTTATGATTCGCAGGAGAAAGTTATGACAAAAATTAAAAGTATTACATGGATGACTGCCCTGTCTCTGCTAAGTACGGTCAACGCCGCAGCCCTAGAGTGCAACGGATTACAGAACGCTGCTTCGAGTGAACTAGTTTCTTATCTCCGCAAAAATATTCCGAACCAGGGGAATGCGGAATGCGTGGCATTCGCCATCAACGAGATTGGCGAGCAGCGTTATGAGCCCGCCGTGCCTGTCTTGACGAAATTCTTGGAGTTTCGTTGGCCCGTGAATGCGCGGCAGAAACAGCGGCTCTTTGTGCTAGAGCATGATGGCAAGAGTATCTATCCTGGGGCAACAGCTCTGGAGCAAATCGGCAAGAATGCGCTCCCCGCAGTAGCGGAAGCGCTGAAAGCGCCTGTCATGTCCAAGCAAGCCGGTGAAGTAGCGGTCTCAGTATGGATGCAAATTCATAAGGACGAACCAGTAAAGGGTGTAGCGTTGCTGAAGCAGGAAGCCGACAAGACCAAGGACCCTGCAGCCCGACAACGTCTGGGACGGGCGGCATACAAAGCGCTCGGCTGGTGCAGTCCGTCTGACGAAGCTCAATGCAAAGCAGCGGCGGAAACCAGATACTCGAAGGGCGCGCTGGCCCACCCTTTTTGTTTCGATTCTGAAGCTGGCGGGTAGCCCACATCTACGAGTGGCCCACATCTCTCCGAGTGATGAGACTAGAGGGCGAGAAGTGGGGCTTTTGCTGAGGGGTGTCTAATCTCCCGCGACCGGCACCGCCACTTCCGGCTTCGCCTCGGGAACGGAGTGCCCGTTCCCATTCGGTTTCGCCAGCGCACCCAACGGAATAAACCCATTCTCAGACTGGACCGGCTTCTCTTTCAGCACCACTTCCCGATACAGCGCCGCCATCCTCGCGTTGTAGGCCGGATCGTTCTTCTGTTTGGCATCCCTCGCCCGCAGCTTCTCTTCACGCGCGTTCTTGGCGATACCCAGCTTATCGAGATCGTGCTGCTCTTCTTTCGTGACGATTCCATCGCGCAGCAGCAGCGAATGCTCGGTCGAGTCCATCTTCACATTCTTCCCACCGGCGAATGATGCACTGCTCCGTCCGCCGGAAATCGTAGTTAAACAGATCCTGGAACCACATGCCGGCAATAAACAGGAAGTTCCAACGGTCCTGCCGCCGCTTCATAACGTCATCAATCGTCCGCTCCGGCCCAACTTTGCCGTAGTTACGCCCAGTCACGTTGTAGTTCTTATCGAACTTACTGAGCAGGTCCGTCAGCTTGAAATGCGTCGGCGATTTGAACGGATCGTAGTTCTTCATCAAACACAGAGCCATTCCAAACCCGGTCAGAAACTTTCCCCGCGCCGCATCGTTCACTTTGGCAATATCCTTCGCCAACTGATCCCCATGCAGGAACGCCGTAACCGGCACCGCCTCCTTAGTCTCCTTATCAATCATCACCGCCATGCCCGTCCCACAATTCGGGTGGCAGCCGCAGGTGAGTTGGCCCCAGTTGTTGTTGGCGTCGTTGACGTGCATCAGGTCGGCCCAGTCGCTGAAGGTGGACATGAACGAAATGGGGAACCAGTCGCGGGCGGGTTCGCCGAGGCCGGTTTGGCCTTTTACGTCGTGGGCCAGGTGAGAGAGCGTGTAGCGCTGGGCCACGCGGCGCTCGTCGGTGATGGCTTCGTCGCGTCCGGTGAAGCTGACGGGCTGAAATGACAGGAAGCCGATCTTCTTTGGATTATCGAGGGCGAACTGGATAATGCGTCCTACTTGTTCGTTATTGATTCCGTTGACGATGGTGACGACGGGAACGATTTCGACGCCGGCACGGTGGAGGTTATCTATAGCTTTAAGCTTTACATCGAACAGGTTGCCGACTTTGCGGTGGGCGTTGGCGGCGTTGCCGATGCCGTCGAATTGCAGATAGGCGTAGCGCATTCCGGCATCGGCAGCCTGCTGGGCGAACTCGAAACTCTTGGCGAATTCGATGCCATTCGTTGCCGCCTGCACGGAGTTATAGCCGACTTTGCGGGCGTAGCGACCGGCGTCTAAGAAATAAGGAGAAAGCGTCGGTTCGCCACCGGAGAACTGCACGCTCATCTGGCGGCGCGGCTTGATGGTGATGGCGTTGTCGAGCATCTTCTTGATTTCTTCCCACGTTAGTTCGTGCACGAAGCCGACCTGGTTGGCGTCCATGAAGCAGGGATCGCACATCATGTTGCAGCGGTTGGTGAGGTCGATGGTGAGAACCGAGCCGCGGCCATACTTCACGGTCGAAGAGCCGTGGTTGTGCAGCTTTTCGTCGTTGTGGGCGCGAATGTCGCGGCCAGGGAAGACTTCTTCCAGGTGGCGCGAAAATTCGGTGTCAATCGACATCACGTCTTCGAACAGGCCATGCTTGGGGCACTGCTTCACCATCATGACCTTGCCGTCTTTTTCGACAATGGTTGCTTTGATTTCGCCGACTTTTTCGTTGAGCAGAACTTCGTAGGGCAGCTTGCCGTCGAGAATCTGCTGACGAATTTCGGGGACACACTTCGGGCAGAGCGAATCCGTGGAGCGCGGCCAGCCGAGCGGCGGCTTTGTCTTTTCGTAGGACTTGAGCAGCGGCTTGTCCGACCACTTGGGCTTGGGCGAAGGATTGGGCTTGATGCGATTCATGCGATCGAAAACCGCCCAGACGCCCTTGGCGCCAATGGTGACTGCCTTTTCTACATATTTAATCGGCTTGTGCATTGTGTCCTCAGTTCTTAGTGGCTGGTGGCCAGTTGCTAGTCTCAGGCGTTGTTGGCCAAGGCTCCAGCGCTGCCGTCGTTTTGCTGACGGCTGAAAGCTGACGGCTGTGGTTACCCTTCACCCTGGGAGCGCCGGTTAGCGGCTCCGTGTGGACTCTCTCGACCTTATGTTATTGAGGGGAGGGGAAATCTCCACAGGGATTCGGTTAAACGGCGAAAAATGGGGGTTTAGCGGGGGATGGGAGCAGTGGATGGATGTAAGTTATTGAAAGGAATGAGGTACCAACACTGCCGTGTCAGAGTTCCGACGATATTCTATCGTCACCACTCATTCGCAAAGAACGCGAATGGGTGGGCCACCCCCGGGCCCGGAGTTACTCAGTGATGCCTTTTCAAAACTGCGAGGGTCCGGTCGGCATTCTTTCTGATGACCGGGTCGCCTGTCTTATCACGCATTGCGGCGACATAGCGTATAGCAGTTTCCTTGTTGAGCCATAAAAATGTGGGTGGTTCCTCTATTTTCCACTGTGAGGATCGGATTGTGCTCGCAGGCGATGTAGCTTCCTGGATGCGTACGAGACGGTATACACCGGTCGTCTTGAGAACACCAGATGCCGGAGGCGTGTAGCGGAAGTGCAGGATCAATCCGCCCGAGACCTTCGCAGTCGTTATAGACTTCTGCCCGATCCCCCTTGGTCCACGTCTCGTAAACTGAATAGTTCGGGGAAATGACGACGATACGCCTTCCACTGGGTTCCGGCGCAGGGCGCACGAAAAATGCCTCTGCTTGGTGCCAACCCTCCGGCGTCAGGCGTCCGCCGTTCGTCTCCATAGCCAGGAATTCTTCGACCACCTGCTTAGGGCCCTTAATGCCTTCCCCTGGAGCTTGCGCGATTGCATTTCCTGTTGCAAGAATGAATGTTATGATAGCAGTTGACAATGCAAGTGAGTGCTTCATACAGACTCCCTTTTTCTGAAGGCTCGAAAAATCTGAAATCTGAGTGGAAGCGAAAAAGCAAGGGGAATTATTTGCACGCTCCCCCGGGGCAGAACGGCTTGGGCTGCGGCTTGTGTCCTTTAAGTCCCTGGGGCACCGCGTACATAGGGAGACTATCAGGGAGTACTTTTACCGACGCGCCGCTATAATGTTGATCATGATTTGCGTCCTGCTGGCTAAAGTACGTTCCCACTTCGTAGGCGTAAACTCTTCGTTTGAGCTGATTCGAAATCAACTGTGCCATCGAGGTTGGATAGCCCGTATACCCATCGAGAATTGTTGCGCCGGCAGCGCACGCAAAAATCCGTATTGCGGCGTTTTGGCTTAAATAGCTGTCGAGTTGCACCCAGCAGAAATCTCAAAGGCCCTCCGCGCGGCAGGGGGCTAATGGTTTACTCGTATTTCCTAAGCGCGGCGATAGCCTGTGATGCGTTCTTCCTGACAGTGGAGTCGTTGGCTTTTCCCCGCATTTCGACCAAGTAACGTATCGCGGCCTCCGGAATTAAGTGCATCTCTGTGGGCTGCGATCCCTCGATCTTCCATTTGACAGAGCCGTTCGCTTTCTCAGTACGGACAACGTTATATTTCCGCATTGTTCGTGTCTGAACTTTAGGGGCGGAAGGCACAAAGCGCAATGAAGAATCTACACGACCTATTTCTTCATACCCCATGTAAAACTCAGTTGTTGCTAGTCCATTAGTGGCTTCGCTCACTGCATAATGAGTAGCAATCACTACGATGTTCGTGTTCGGTGATGGCTGGCTAGCACGTGCAAAGAGGGCATCGGCTTTGTACCAACCCTCTGGTGCTAATCTCTTACCTTCCACGTCGAAAATTACGAATTGCTGCACGAGCTCCTTCGCGGTCTGGGCGGAAGCTCTAGCGCACGCTGCAGGTCCCGCGCTTGCGGCTAATCCAATGACGAACAAGAATAACGATTTCATTTTAGTCTTTGCCTTTTTCAAAGTGGTGGGAACCTACGAGGTAGGGGTTTGTCACCTGGTTCCCAAGAGGGACCATATAAGTGGGCAGGTCAGATGGTCCTACTTGCCGGACAAACATTGTTTCATGAGCAGCATCCAGGGGGCTAAAATACAAGCCCGTTTTGTAACCGAAAACCACTCGTTTCAGTTGGTTCCAAATTAATTGACCAATGGAATCGCCTCCGGAGACGTCAGTCCCCGTGTCACAGCCGTTGAGAGTGATCGTAGCATTTGATCCGAGTTGTGCATTTGACAGTAAGGAAACGTTGCCGCTATACAGATTCTCATTACTAACGGGGTCTTGGCCGACAAACAGCGCCGAATACAGTGTTCCTGAAATTGAAAATCTACCCGCGTGACCGAAGTATGCGACTCCCCCGTCGATCAAGCCATGCCCTGTCAACGCGTTGTTAAAGTCCTGAACAGTGGTCGCTCGACAAGCAATCACTTTATGTCCCTGAGACTGCAGATCATTAGCTTGCTGCTGAGCGGCGAGTCCGAATTCGTTGCCGACGTTCCAATTGTGGCCAGGGCCGTTATTTCGACCGGGATCACCGACGATGAGGAGGTAAGTGGATAGATTTCCGCCTGTTGGTGGCAAACAACTTGGGGATATCAGATTACATATTGGGCAGTCCGTTGGTGCTGAAATTTGTGCAGTGAGCGGTACTTCGTCACTCGGCAGCGTCTCGGTCGTTGTATGAGAAACCGGGTCATCGGCTCGGGGCTGGGCTGAACTGGTGGTAGGCGAACTGGTGTTACTCGTCGACTGGACCAAGCATGGGCATCCGGGAACGCCGAACCGACTCTGCGACGGATTCCCTTGAACTTCCGGCCAGAAGCTTGCTGCATCTACCGCTAGCGGAAGGTTAATTGCTGAGACTCCCGGTCCAACCGAAAACCACTGCCCGGTCCAACTGTCGGGCCGTGAGCGATCACCCCTCCGCCGTCCTGCGCAAACATTTGATCGACAAAAAAGCCCGGCTGCACAGCCCAGGCTTGCTGACCAGAATTTGTGTCGAAGGCGACAATCGTGCTCGAAACAGAGTCCCTCGTGCCGGGGGCGCTGGTTACAAAGCCAGTGCCACCGTCACCGAGAACCCCGGGCCAACTATTCGACGAGAAAAGCGAGCTCATATTATCAAGAGCGGCCAAATGAAAGTCACTTTGTCCGTTGGGCGAAATGTGAGAGACCATATAGCTAGATGGAAGATCAACGAACAATTCGGACCACGTGGCAAGCACGCCACCATGCCCGTCGGGAATTGCAGATCCTGGCGATAAGGATGATCCGCTCCAACTGCTTTGCGCTCCTCCTGCGCCTACCTGCTTGTAGGTCCTGGTTGCTAGCTGCGTCGTGGACGTGCTTCCGTCGGCAAATATTGTCATCAACACAAGCCTGTCCTTGACAGTTTCGGAGAAGGCGGTTTGGACACACCTCAGGTCGGGTGTTGTCTGATTGACCGCCGTGGCGGTGGTATTTCTGACAACATATTCGAAGTACGCATTCCCATCGGCATCCGTCGTCACAGCATTACTAATAAATGCGTCGGAGGGAATGCTTTGCACCCCGATGGAGCCGCAATTACCTGTAGTCGCCGTAACGGATATCGACCTCTCTGGCATTGGGATTTGAGTGGTCTGACCACTGGCTCCATTGACCACGAAAATCGAAATTGGTGGATGCGGCGGTGGCTGCTGAAGCTGTTGTGCATCCCACCCGAGCCCAACAGCATTTCCGTCCGTCCGCACCGCAATTGGTGAGCCTGCAAAGTTACTGATCCATACAGGTGAACCGGTTTGGCCATCGAGGTCTTTGAGTCCGGCGGGATTGCCCGTGCCCCCAACCAGAACACCTCCGTAGAGATCCGGCCCGATGACCGTTGTGGACAGCGGCTGCTGCCAGAGTTGCCGCCCGTCTGTTGTTAGAGCTCGTAGGGCATAAGTATCGTTGGAACCGGCTTCCACGGAATAGAGGCCGGCGCCGTCATTAGTCGGTGGCGCTGGAGCAAAGTGTCCAAAAGCGGTAATCCCAGCCTGGAGCCCGGGCAAGGGAGGCACGGTCCAATTAGAGGATCCCACATTAGTCACGATGTTCACGGCGGTTTGTGCTGTTTTGCCTTGCACCGTTGCGGTCAACGTAACTTGGCCGACGGCATTAGCCGTCAGTACGGGCGAACTGCCCGTGGTGATTGTTGCAAGCTTGGTGCGGCTGGGGAGACTCCAGGTGGCATCTGGGCGCGGCCGGCCTTGGTCATCAGTGGCAGTGAATTGCTGCGTCTGGCCGACTGCGAGATTGACGTTTGTAGGCGTAATCGTAATCGAAGCGGGAGCCAGAGAGCGTGAAGGAAATTAATTAGTATAAGCGTCAACGCTTTGTACAATCCAAAATAAACAGCAACGTTCGAATTGTGGAACGTCACACGTCCAGTCAATGTTTTACGCCTCGCGAGCGGGCGCTCGCTCGGGGAGCAAACAAGAAGTGCTTTAGCGGCACGGCTGAACAGGCTGCGGAAAAAGTCTGAATCGAGACGATTCGCCGCCTCAAGGGCTAAAGCCCTCGCTGATTTTGCACGACTTACGCGGCGCTAAAGCGCCGCTCTACCACAGTGCAGCAGGCTTTCGTGACTTTTTCCGCAGCCTGTGAAGCCGTGCCCTTTCACGAGCCTTTTACGAATCTTTCACGAAGTTCAGCGTGAATCTATTGTTGATGATCCGAGCGCAGCAAATGCCAGGCCTCGCGATAGTGTTCGAAGCGAGGACGTTTGCATCCGCCTTGAGGATAGAAGCGGAGGCTTTTGCAGGGCGCGAAGGCCTCGATGGGGAGCACGTACCAGATATCGAGCGGGATGATGTGGGCGACAAGAACGTCAATGTCGTCGGCGGTGTAAACCATCTTGCCTTGTCCGTAGATCGAGTAGATGGGCTGGACGTCGTAACCGCGGGCGCGCACGACTTCGGTGCACTTGAGCTGGACGCGCCAGAGGCGATGACCGACGGCGTGGTCGCGGGGGTCGTTGTTGTGAGAGTCGTGGTTATGAGAATCGGGGCAGTGAGAGTGTTCGTTATGAGAATCGTTATGGGCGTCGTTGTTATGAAAATCGAGGCCGTGAGAATCGAGGATGAAGTCGTAGCGCTCGCTATCGCCCCAGGGTTTTGCAACGCCGAAACCGAGGCTGGCGGCTTTGAGTAGGAAGGCGGCCTCGGAGAGTTCTCCTTTGCGCTTGGTGTTGACGCGCTTGATCTTGCGAGACGGCTCTCCCGTGGAGGGGCCGGTTGAATCCCCAGACTCGTCACCCATTGGCTGATCCCGGATATTTTTGGTGTGATTGTGGGCGGATTAAGCCCGGAAAAGTTGGGCATGATGCCCAACAAAAAAGGCGCAGCCCGGCGGCTGCGCCTGAATTTCACCTTACATATTAAGTATGGCACGTTTCGCAGGGAAAATGGGACATGAGTTCGGACTTTATTTTCCTATTGGAATGAAGTAAGTGGCGGAAATTGGATGGCGAAGGGGGCTTGACAAGGTTTGCAGATTTTCGGTGGCCGGGTCAAAGGCTAACCACAGAGGGCACAGAGGTACACGGAGGAATCCCAGAGTCCAGAAACAATTCCCATTTCGGGAACTCAGCGCAGAGTTTAGCCGATTTTGCTTGACTCCTATACAAATATACGTATGTATGTATAACTATGGGAAGCACCGTGTTCGCCAGCGGTTGAGCGAAGCCGAAAAGCTTCACAGAGCGAGGCAAAACTGACGTGACTCGAAAAGCGAAAAAAACGGTTGGGATGAGAAGAGCCGCTGTGGCGAAGAGAACGATGGAGAGAAGCGGCGGGAACGTGTTTGCCGATCTCGGCCTGCCACATCCGGAGCAGGAACTGTTGAGAGCCAAACTCACGCTGCAAATTTACGGCCTCATCAAGCAGCGCGGCATTACGCAGACCGAAGCCGGCAAGATTCTTGGGATCAGGCAGCCACACGTCTCCGCTTTGATGCGAGACCGCTCCGGTGTCTTCTCGGTCGAGCGCCTCATGGAGTTCCTCACCGCCCTGGGGCAAGACGTTCAGATCACGGTCCGGCCAACACGCAAGCAGCATGGCGAGGTGTCTGTGGTCGCGTGAGGTTCGTTGTGTGAGCGCGAAGGGTGCGGCGCCCGGGTGGGTACGCAAATTCAGGGCGTTCTGCCTTCACTCGAGTTCTTTCCACCGGTAACGACTTCTGACATCTCGGCGGGGTTCGTCATCAGCCTGAGAAACTCCATCACCAGATGACCTATGTCTAGTCCTCGGCTCTCCTGTTGCCTTGGCAATTTGTCTTCGAATCTTCGTATTGCCGCCTTCGTGGGCGGCTTCAGCAGGAATAGTTGCTCCTCGGTTATCTCGTCCAAAACCCCTGGCCAGCCGTACTTGTGGAGCAGATTCTCGGGCCCGTAGTATTGAATCCAAAGCTTGCGAAGGCGCTCTGGCAATTGGTCAGGAACCCCGGCTGCCCATCTTTTCAGGCAGGTTTTGCGAAGTTTGTTGCCCTCATCGCGAGAGGCCGGGGACGCGTTCCACGCAGCGTAACAAGTCTCATTGCCACACCACGGACAGCGGCCCTGACGTGCGTGTTCTTGACTTTTCTGGTTCTTGCGTCGCTTATCTTTGTCCAGGCACGTTGAACAGTATTTCCGTTGTTTATGGCGCGGTTCGCCGCAGGAGAGGCAGACTTCATCCGCGCGGCGATTCTCTCGCAGTTTTCTTTGTCGTTGGGTATTGCTTTTCAAAAATCTTCCGGTAACGCACTTTCAAGAAACCTTATCACAGAATAAAACTGAAATAGGCCGGGAGGAAACTGGGACTATTTCCTGAAAGCCCTGGGGGTATGCTCGTGATGCTCGATTTCGACAGGATTGATGTCTACATACGAAGTCTAGGGTGGGCAAGGGGCACGTTTCTTACATGTTTGGTCTTGTTAGTTCGGCACATCGTAAGCTTTGAAGAATTCTTGATCTTGGTATTAACCGCGTTGGCCATAGAAACCCTATCATCGTCTCAGGGTAACCGCGCAAAGTAGAAGGAGATCACCTGTCGCTCCTGACTGCCGGGTAGCCGACCGGCTAACCGATCGCCTCCCTCTTGCTTACCGCGTAGCGGCCGCTGTCAGGGCATGGTCCAGTTAAAGCGTCTCCTTCTTTCTGGTTGCTTGCAGGGGTGAAACTCACTGACAAGCCACATGTGACACAATTGTTGTAATACGCCTCTCCTCTACGCCGCCAGAGCTTCGGCTCGACCGTGTGGGCTAGATTCGACAAGCTCCTGTTCACGTCTTCGAATGTCTTTGAGGCTTGTTGCAGGACGGCGCGTGTAGTTTCGGCCTGCTGGTGGGGATCGGCGCCTACTTCGCGAGCCTCGGAAAGGACTTCCTCATCTGACAGCTCAAGCACAGAATCGGCTAGGTCGTTCATTAGCTTCTCCAGCTGCCGATCGTGATCTCTCTTATTTTCCATGTTACCGGCCTCCGCGGCTGCCATTTTTTCCTATCAACAGTTTCATCCGGATTCGCTTCATTGCAGGTTGGTATTCTTTGTTGCTGATTCCGCGCTTCTGAATAATTTCGTTCTTCTTCATGCCTACTAATAAACCCTGCAGCACTCGGGTAGCATTGACATCCTCCCGGAATACTCTCAGGACTTCATCTTCTTTTTCTTTTGCGATTAGAGATCGGTCTGCGGCTGTATCTGCTGAAGGGATGTCGTCGATGGGTGACAATTCGTGCCCTTCAGCATCGAGCGCAATGACTTCGGATTCCAAATAGGCCTCTTCTTTGAACTTCCGCTTCCAGGAACTAGAAATGCTGAGCATAGCTCCCGTGAGATGCCTGACGAAATCGACATTTTTGTTCCAATGTCTACCTTTGATTGTGGATTCAGCACCTATCAATGTCCGAAGCTGGGCTTCCTGGAGCAGATCAACCCAGGTCCTGCCGCATGCAGTTCGTCCCAAGCCTTGTATTCTGAACGCGGCAAATTTCTGCAACTTCAGCAACTCTGCGGGGCTCAGCGCTTCGATTGCCTGGTGGACGCGGAGTCTCTCAAGCAACTTCTGCAGCTGAAAATTCTTGGTGTCGACTACAAGGGGGATGTCCATCAGTTCCGCTGGGCGTGGTACCTCGTCCGCGTTCCCGTAGTCGAACGCCATTAGGATCATCCTTTGCGACCGATTTTTCTTAAGGATCGCCATGGCGAGTTCGATCCCACCGGTCTGGTGTTTGCAATAGTCGGGCTTGACCTTATCCCGCTGGGGCACGCCATGTTCGATGAGCACCACACTGAAAGGAGCACAATCACAGTAGAGTCGTAGGCCCTCCTCAGCGTTCCAAGCTGTCCGTACTGCGTAGCCCTTGTCTTCGAGCGTGTCCATAAGGAACTTTCTCAATAGGGATCTGTCATTCTCGACCAATAACGCGGACATGCGGGAGGTATTAATGCTCGTTGATGGGGTGGGGAATCCAGAAGCTTGAGCGGACCCAAATTGGAGTCTCCGGTATAAGGGGGAGGGGCAGAGTGCCATTATCATTCTCCTATCGAAGAACTAGGATCTAGATAACTATTGCCCCGGCGCAGCCCATCGGTGTCCCGGATTCTTGCGGACGAGATTACCGAGGTAACATCGACTCTGGTTAAACCTTCAAGATGGCTTATCCAGTACCGAGTGGAAGGTGCTCAATTCCGGCGGATGGACGTCCTCTGGGGTTTTGCTTTTTTCTAATACCACGCAGCTCGCCGCGTTCTAGGTATCCGCTGGCTTTTCGTTCGGCTTTGTGCCTCTTGAGTCGCATTTCGGCTTCATCGATATCTTTTCCAACTCCGTAGCTGAAATCTGCTCCGACGAACCGCACAGCATTGCCACGTTTGCGTTCAGGCAGGATAGTACGGCTTTTCAGGAGGGCTCTGGCGCGTTCGAGACAAGCCTGCAGTTCTTCTAAGCTGTTGCCGCGACACAAGAACTCGTCGCCTTTATCGTGATATGCCTTAAGGCCTGCTTCTCGCAACGCCGTGGCCTTAGCTTTGAGAAGGGCGTCTCCTGCGTCGTACCCATATTTGTCATTTACGGCCTTGAGCCCATCTAAATCCGAGAGCGCGACAGCAGGCGATTCCCCTGCTTCATCAAACGCACGACGATTCGGTAATCCCGTTACTTCGGAGGTTAATAATTCTCGCCGTAGCTGTTCAGGGGACATCTCCGACACACGCTGCCGCTCTTTCAGAGCGACACGGCGTTCAATGTTCGGAAACTTGTTCACAATATTCCTCCCCCAATTTTCTTTCTCCTTACCTAATGCGCGGTTGGAATGGTTTCGGAACAGAATCACAGAAATTGTTTTTCGCCGGTGTGATTCGACGCGCTACCCAAGCCTTTGCCGGTCTGCGAGGGTGGCACCGCCCTCGCGAGCGGGCGCTCGCTCGGGGAGTAAACAAAAAGCACTTTAGCGGCACGGCTGAAGCCGGCGCCCTCCCCAAAAGCAGCCGAGCGTTTGTAGGGCGATCCGCTCGGCCTGGACGGGTCAGAGACCCGTCCCTACACAACCATCAGAGACCCGTCCCTACACAACCATTAGAGACCGTCCCTACACGGGCAAGCTCGCGGGCGAGGCGAACGTCCCTACGTGGACAGGAGTGCTGCTACGTCAGGAAACAGGGCGGGACCCTTCGCGATTTTCAAGGTGGTGTTCATTGGTTACATCCAAAGTTTCGGTTTCATCCTAAGCGTGTACGATGCCCAGAGAGTTAGGCGGAAATTCCTCGTGAGCGAGGCGCTCGCTTGGGGAGTAGACAAAAAGCACTTTAGCGGCACGGTGGAAGCCAGTGCTCCACCTAGAAACTGGCGAGCTTTGTTCGGCCTGGACGGGTCAGAGACCCGTCCCCACACTGGGGGCTGGATTGTCTCCCTGCTTTCGCGAAAAACAGGCGGAACCTAAGCCACAGGGCGTGATTGTGTCGTCCCTGCAGGGCTCGGTCGTGGCTTATCTCTACCCAGCGCTCACTCGCTGGGCTGAAATATTCCGCTCCTGCGGAACTGGGATGCGGGAAGTGGGACATAGCCCGGAAGGTTGAGTCAGGCGGCCCTCGCGAGCGGGCGCTCGGGGAGTAAACAAGAACGACTTGGCGGCGCGGCTGGGATAGGCTGCGGAAAAACTCGGGAAAGCAGATTCCCTTCGACTTCGCGAAAAAGTCCCCACCCTTTCGCAAAGAACGCGAAAGAATGGGGCACCGGGCACCCGCGCTAAAGCGGATTCGGAATGACAAGTATATGAGTGAGCGGGAGTTCAACGGCGGTGATTCTAATTCCACTCATGCTTCATCGCCTTCCCGAACTTCGCGGCGGGCAGCGTGTTGAGTACGTCATCTTTTGTGAGCCAGGCGCGGCGGGCCTGGACGACTCCGTAGCGAATCTTTTCCATATGAGTGGTGTGGTGCGAGTCGGTATTGATGACGATCTTTACACCCAATTCTTTTGCCCGGCGCAGGTGGCGATCGCACAAATCCAGCCGGTCGGGATAGGCGTTCAGTTCCATCGCAACTTTCTTCTGGGCGGCGGCGCGCAGCACGGCGTCGAGATCGAAGCCGTAAGCGTCGCGGCGGAGAAGAATGCGGCCGGTGGGATGGCCGATCAGAGAAGTATTCGGGTTGTCGATGGCTTTGAGCAGGCGGTCGGTCATCTCCAGCGGTGTCTGATTGAAGTGGGAGTGCACGCTGGCGATCACGATGTCCATTTGCTCCAGAACTGAGTCGGACAGATCGAGCGTGCCGTCGGCCAGAATATCGACCTCGATTCCGGGGAAAATCTTGATGCCGTCGATCTTTTCGGCTGCTTTGCGAATGCGCGTGATGTGCTCGACGGCGCGCTTGTCATCCAGTCCATTGGCGAAGGCGAGGTTCTTGGAATGATCGGTGATGGCCATGTACTTGTACCCATGCGCCCTGGCGGCTTCGGCCATTTCCTCAATGGTGTTGCGGCCGTCGGTTTCGACAGTGTGCATGTGGATGTCGCCCTGGAGATCTTCCACTGAAATCAGCGCCGGCAAGGAATGCTTCTCGGCGGCATCGATTTCGCCCTGATTCTCGCGCAGTTCGGGAGGGATGTAGTCGAGCTTCAGCTTTGCGTAAATCTCCCGTTCGGTTTTTCCTGCCGCGACTTTTTGATCGTCGAGGCGCACGTCAACCTGCATGCCTCCGCGCAGGCGGAAGCTGACTTTATTTTCGCCACGCGCGATGATCTCCATCAGGCCGGGCAGCTTGATGATGTGTTCGACCAGCTTGTCGCGCTCGGCATCGTCGCAGCAGGCTTTGCCGGTGACGAGAATATCGAGATCGCCGACGGTTTCGCGTCCGCGACGCAAAGATCCGGCAGGAGTAACTTTTTCCACGCCGGGAAAATCTTTCAGGTGATCGACAATTTTCTGCGCCTCTCGCTCAGCAGCGTCTAGCAGGAAGCGTCCAGCGATGCGCCGGTAATCTTCGATGGCTTTGAGCAGCTTGGCTTCGTGCTTCTCGCCCATGCGCGGCAGAATGCGAATCTTGCCCTCGCGCGCCAGCTTCTCCACGCCTTCGAGATCGCAAACCTGGTACGCGCTCCAGATCAGAGCGATCGTCTTGGGCCCGAGGCCTTGAACTTTCAGAAGATCGAGCATGGAGGGCCGATACTTTTTCAGCAACTCGGCATGCAGCGAGAGCCGGCCTTCTTTGAACATCTCTTGCATGTTCGTCAGCATGCCTTTGCCGATGCCCGGGATCTCCAGGATCTTCTTGGGCTCGTCGATTAGTTCTGAAATTTGCTGTGGCAGGGCTTCGATCGCCTGGGCTGCATTGCGATACGAGCGAATGCGAAAAGAATCCTGCCCGTCGATTTCGAGCAGATCGGCAGTTTCGTAGAGAATCCCCGCAATGGCTTTGTTGTCCATGCAGAATTAAAGATTAAACAAGTTGGGGGCATGAGAGCTAGCGGGGGACCACCAGTCAGCTCTGCCGGGCACACTTCAACTCAAGGAGGCGCAGTTCGTGTCGGCTTGCTTGTCCTGCGAGGAGTTGCTAGGAAGCCTTGTTTACGTTTGCCGCCTGTGGGCCTTTCTGTCCCTGGATGATCTCGAACTCGACGTGATCACCTTCCTGAAGACTTTTATAACCCTCGGAGGTGATCGCGCTGTAGTGCACAAAAACATCGGGCCCTTCGTCGCGCCCGATAAATCCGTAGCCTTTTGCGTTGTTAAACCATTTCACCGTACCTTTCAAACGTTCCACTTACGCCCCCTCGGGCACGTACTCTTCTGCACCGAGGCCGTGCCTTGCATTTGGTTGCAATTTTGCTGCTAGGGGTTAGGGCTGTCAAGGGAGAGAATCACTTAGAACGGGCCTTCTGTGCGGCTTTGGGACCGATTCGGCTCTGCTTCAGCCAGAGAATGGAAGCAATAGTCTTAGCGTCACGAATGGTGCCGCGCAGGACCCAGTTAACTGCCTGGTTAACAGGAAGAAACCTTAGCTGGATCACTTCGTCTTCTTCGGGTTGAGCTTTTCCTTGTCTGAGATCCCGGGCTAGGTAGACGGACATGGGTTCAGCGACAAAGCCGGGGGTCGCGAAGAATCTGAGCACCCGCTTCCAGCGGGTGCCGGTGTAGCCGGTTTCTTCCAGCAGTTCGCGTTTGGCGGCGGTTAATTCGCTCTCGCCTGCGTCGATGCGGCCAGCCGGCAACTCCCATAAGAACTGCTCGGCAGCGTGGCGGTATTGGCGTTCAAGCAGAATCTTGGCCTGGGCACCGCTCTCATCCAGCGCGAGAATAACCACCGAACCGGAGTGGCGGACAATATCCCGGCGAACGCGCACGCCGGCAGGTTCAATGACTTCGTCGGAGGTGACCCAGAAAACCGGGCCGCGATATACCTCGCGAGAGGAGAGCACACGGGCTTTAGCTGTGCTGCGGAGTAATTTGGGCATGCAAAGAATATACCTAACGCGAAGTGGTATGTTCCGCCAGCGCTAGAGAAGCTATTGTCATCGTTCGCGGACGGGAGTGCCCGCGTCACATGCTATGCTGCCGCGATGGCAGCCAAGCCGGAGATCGCGCTAGTCGGTCCAGGGCGGCTGGGCAGCGCGCTCGCCCTGGCACTTGCAGGCGCCAGATATCGAATTCGAGAGATCATTTCGCGTGACACGTCCACTGCTGCGGTTCGTAAGCTATCGAGAACGGTGAACGCGAAACTCGCAAATTTCCAGAGCGCAAAGTTGGATGCGGATCTATTCTGGTTCTGTGTTCCAGATCGCGAGATCGCCAGTGTTGCCAATAAAATTGCTGCACTGACATCGTGGAAGAGGAAAGTCGCTTTTCATTCCAGCGGGGCGCTAGCCAGCGACGAACTGGATGCTCTTCGACGACGCGGGGCAGTGGTAGCTTCCGTTCATCCGCTGATGACTTTTGTCCGGGGATCAGTTCCTTCACTGAAGGGCGTACCATTTGGGATTGAGGGCGATGCGGAGGCGATTAGCATTGCGCGGCGGATTGTGCGTGATCTCGGCGGGGAGGTTTTCGACCTCACCAAGCAAGACAAAGTTGCCTACCACGCTTGGGGAGGCTTCGCGTCACCTTTGCTCGTTGCGCTACTGGTAGCTGCGGAGCACGTGGCTGGTATCGCGGGTTTTTCGCCCGGAGATGCACGAAGAAAAATGTTGCCCATTATGCGGCAGACACTCTCAAATTACGAGAAATTCGGGCCCGCTGGAGCTTTAAGTGGACCGCTCGTGCGAGG
>WNGE01002239.1_pt1 | contig 26107 bp, 26 predicted proteins | sample 5400651 | NCBI WGS metagenome assembly WNGE01 (sample SAMN13153370, study PRJNA577476) | soil metagenome | isolation source: 60 cm soil or saprolite under grassland replicate 2 | place: USA:California | collected 2016-06-15 | reverse complement strand
AAGCCGGGGCGAAAAGCAAACACATCCCGAAAGGGAAGTTTCATCAGATCGTTCTCTGTTTTTCCTTTTACTCTTGCCCACATAATTCTGCCTTTTTCTGTGCTGTCAGTACCAGCGCCGGAAATATAGCAGAAAGTCACGTTGGGATTATGCCTGCTCAATGTTTCAGCTACATGCATGGTTAAAGTATAGGTAACTTTAAAGTAATCTGTTGCCTTCATACCTACTGAAGAAATACCGAGGCAGAAAAAACAGGCATTATAGCCTATAAGTTGATCTTCTATTGGCGATAAGTCATAAAAATCAGTGTGAATAACCTCCTTTAGTTTTGGATGCCGAACGTCGGATGGCTTTCGGTTGATAATCAGTATGTGCTCTACATCTGGATGATTAAGACATACATGCAATACGCCTTCACCCACCATGCCGGTGGCGCCGGTAATGATTGCTTTGATAGGGTCTTTACTCATTGCTTTTCATTTCAATAATACGTTTTAAGAAATCAGTACGTTATCACATCAATACCTTATAATAGAATTTGCAAAGTTGATTTATTTTTTGCTGAATCGAATCCTTTAATCAATGATTTTTGTCCGCAGGATGCTGTGTATGTCACTCCTTAATTATTGCTTCTTTGTTTAAATAAGAAGAAATATCCGGGACATATCTATTGTTTACTTTTAATTCAAACTCTTATTTTAAGGTAAGATGCATGCTCTTGCGGTAAGGAGAAATTTTTAGCGCTTCTCTTTTTTTAATTTTTCCCTCTTCGGTCTTAATAGTCCTTCCTAGATTTTTTTCTGTGGCCTTTCATGTCCAAATAAGAGACCCCATTGTTTAAAATTCTCTGTCCGGTCAAAAATAATTTTTAAAACAGCTATGACCGGAAGTGATAAAAACATACCTGCAATGCCGGCTAATATTCCTCCTGTAAAAACACCGATCAAAGCAACCAGAGGATTTATTTTTACTTTGGAACCAACAATTCGCGGCATTAGAATATTGGTATCAAGAAAATGTACTGTTGCAATTACGAGCAGCACCGTTAGTGCATTCCACAATTCATGCGAGGAACTTAAAGTAAGTAATATACCAATGAGATTTCCAAGTATTGCACCGATATAAGGAATGATGTTAAGGATGGCGAAAATTATACCAATCAGCAGTGCATGCTTTATACCAAATATTAATAAAGTGCTGCCAGACAAAACAGTGATATAAGTGATTTATATAAGTAAGCCAATAAGATAACTTTGAATCATTAATTCAACTTCCACATTCTACCGACGTGGCTTTTGTTGTGTTACGATAGACAAAATAGTGGCTACGTGCAAATAACATCATTCAATTTTTTATTCTTTGAAGTTTGTTGCATTGGCTGCCCTTACCACCGTTTGTGTTTTTATAACCGGCTGGTGTAAAAGCATTTATATAAATAAATATTGTAAGAAGAAGCAACATAAAAATTTGTGTTTCATAAAAGCAGTTTTTTGGATTAATACAATATTGTGCAGAGAGTGAGAGAAAAGCAAGTATAAATTTAATGAATGGGAAAGCCGCTGTTAATACCATAAAGTAGGTAGATTATGGAGGGTAAGGGTTGAAGTGCTGATATGTTGAAGTGTTGATAAGTTGATCAGGTCTTTATCAACTTCATTTTCTTCTTTATAACCTCTTTTGAAAAATCTACCTAATTTTTGGGATTGACATTCTTGTTTTATGTATGTAGATTTGGTATCAGTTAATTTACCGGTCTTAAAAATTTAAGTGAAACCAAATTATTACTAACCCTCCAATCAAAACATTATGAACAACCCACAAATACATACCATAAAAAAAATTTCCCGTAAAGGCAAAATGGTAATATTAAATAGATTGCTTGCTCATATATCTCATTTGCATGAATTACTGCCGCCACGAAGGAGGAATAATATTCCAGCCGTTTTGCCGGTAAAAAAATTGCTTGTAAGATGGCGGCTTATTAAGAGAGCATCACCTTTTTTACTTACCGCACTCTTTTTACCGGTATTGATTGTATATTGGTTTATTGCAGAAGAAGAAAGTATATATAACAATGGGCTTCTGTGTTTTTCATTTGTGTCCGCAGAGGTAAATCTTTTATTCATTGATTTTGCTTTATGGAATTATTATGAAGGGAAAAAAATATTTCGTATATGGTTGATTGAATTATTTTTTGTTTTTGCTTTAACTCTTTTTTTATTTGAAATTTTTTAGCTCTAATTATTATTCAACTGTCTTATCGCTATTTATTATTCAACTGTCTTATCGCTATCTTAAAAAACAGCAGCTCATTTTAAAAACACGTACAACCGCCAACTGTTGTCGACAATCTAGGAACAGTTACTGTATTTCCTAATCCTGTAAAGGAAGAATTCATTTTAAATATGCCAGCAAATGAGTGCGGAAAGAATAATTCGCATAACATATGTGCAAGGCAAATTATTAAACAGTCACTCTTTAAAATTTGATAAAGAATTTAAACTGGTGTTTATTTTATATAGGTAATGCAAAACAATAAAGTGATTTATACACAAAAACTTATTAAAGAGTAAAGTCACTGTGAGATTTGTATTCAACAAAATCAATAAGCAATAAGTAATGGGCAAACAATACGACTACAAACTATAACCTTCTTTAATTCGCACACTTGTCGCAGATACCGCTTGCGACAACATCAGCACGTTTTACTGTAAAGCCCCTCGGAAGTGTTAATGCAGGAATAGTAATGTTTTCAAGACAATAGGTAGTTCCGCAATCATCGCATATAAAATGTACATGGTTATCATGATGATGCCCTTCTGAACACTCATCCTTGCATAATGCATAGAGCACAGAATTATCAGCGGTTGGTATAGTATGCACAATTCCCTTTTCTACGAAAGTTTGCAGCGTACGGTAAATAGTAACCCTGTCAAAATGCTCACCGGTTTTCTTTTCAATGTCGGCATGAGCAAGTGCACCGCTATTGCTTCGAAACAATTCAAGAATTTTGCGCCTGCTTTCTGTAACACTTAATTGATTACGTTTTAAAATTTCTGCTATTTCGTTTTTCATTGTTAAGGATTATGCTAAATATTATTTTAAATTATTGATTTACTTTTTCTTTTAAAAGCGTTTTTATATCATCTTTTAATTTTTTTAAGTCATCTTCTTTCAAACCATCATACACCCCGCCGCGAACATTTCCATTCTTATCTACCAATGCAAAAAATTGTGTGTGCAGAAACTGGTCATTAATATTTACAAGATTATTTTTTGGATCATCGAGCAAATAGCTAACCCTTGCCTGCTGATACAAACTATCTTTTCGTCCTGTAAGAAAAACCCATTTATGTGTATCCACTTTTAGCGAATCAGCATAATGTTTTAATACAGGGGCAGAATCTATTTCGGGGTCACAGGTATGCGAAATGATCATAAAATCCGGTTCATCTTTAAATGCATCATAGATTGCATGCATATTACCATTCATTCTGGGACAAATTCCCCTGCATGTTGTAAAAAAATAATTTACCACACATACTTTTCCTTCCATATTTTTCACTGTGAAAGGCTTGCCATCTTGTGTAATAAATGTAAAAGGCTTTACGTAACTAATGGTCGGTGATTTTAATTTCCAGTTATCCGTTCCCCAAAAAACAAACAGGAAGAATAATGCTAAAAGCACAGTAAAAAAAATGCCATAACCGATCAGTTTCTTTTTCATTCGCTCTTATTAAGGGTGCAAAGTTACATCACTGCCGTGCATGTTAATAATAAGAAAAAATGGTTAACAATTGTTTTGCAACAAAGTTGCAAACTACTATTTTTGTAAAATGATTTTAATATCAAACAGAAAAATTAACTGGGATGCACTGGGAATTGTCGCGTCTGTAGCTTGTGCAATTCACTGCGCTTTATTGCCGCTTATTCTCACTTCATTACCATTGTTCGGAATAAACATTATAAATAATCTTTCGTTCGAGTTATTTATGATCCTGCTTGCCTTTTGCGTGGGCGCTTACTCGCTGTATCATGGATGGAAAAAACATCATCACCGCTGGTTGCCGTTTATTATTTTTTCTTCAGGTATGTTGTTTCTTTTTGGCAAACAAGTGTGGCATGAGTACCAACTTTTCTTTCTTATACCTGCTGTTTCATTTATTGTAACTGCGCATTATCTTAATTACAGTTTTTGCCGTGCACACAACCATGCGCATGAAGAAGATTGTGATCATTGATTTTTTTTGTACCTAGCTTCCGAGCTACTATTAAGATTTACTTGCGTCGCACTCTTGTACTTCCTTTTTTTTATTCGACAAATGAGTAACAATAATAATCATGGTTAAGAAGATAAAAGCAATTTTTCTATCGCTTCATGATAAACATCAAATTCAAAACTGTCTATTATTTTTTTCATATTAGCACTGATCTCTTCATTACATAAATTGCCGATGCTGCCTTCATGAGTGTGCTGCAAATCTGTTGACCAGGTAAATTGATTTGCTTCAATATCTAAACCTATTTTTTTATAGGCATCACGGAAAGGTATGCCTTGCAATACAAGTTTATTTACTTCTTCCACACTGAAGAGATATTTATATTTTTCATCTGCAAGAAGATTTTTCTTCACTTCCATATTGCTCAACATAAGACCGGCCATGTCAATACAATTTCTCAATGCATCAAATGCAGGAAAAAGATGCTCTTTCAATAATTGCAAATCACGATGATAACCCGAAGGAAGATTGGTGGTCATCAGCATAATTTCATTCGGCAATGCCTTAATACGATTACAATGTGAACGAATTAGCTCAAACACATCAGGATTTTTTTTGTGTGGCATAATGCTGCTGCCCGTTGTTAACTCATCCGGGAAACTTATAAAACCAAAATTTTGATTAAGATAGAGGCAGGCATCCATTGAAAGTTTTGCCAGTGTATCAGCAACATTAGCCAAAGCACTTGCAACAATACGTTCTGCTTTGCCTCTGCCCATTTGCGCATATACAACATTATAATTCAAATCAGCAAAACCAAGTAATTGCGTCGTTAAAGTTCTGTTGATCGGAAATGAAGAGCCATAACCAGCAGCAGAACCTAAAGGATTTTTGTTTACAACATCATAAGCAGCTTTAAGAATAATTATATCATCAACGAGACTTTCAGCATAAGCGCCAAACCATAACCCAAATGAAGATGGCATAGCTAACTGTAAATGAGTATAACCTGGTAACAAATCATTTTTAAACAGCCCGCTCCTTGAAATAAGTAATTCAAAAAATGATTGTATGGATTCAACAATCTTTTCAATCTCACTTCTCAGAAATAATTTTATATCAACAAGTACCTGGTCGTTTCGGCTGCGTGCAGAATGAATTTTTTTTCCAACATCACCAAGCTTTTCTGTCAAAAAAAGTTCTATTTGAGAATGTATATCTTCTACATCATTTCGAATTTCAAATTTCGCGTTTCGGATTTGTGTATAAATTTCTCTTAATTCTTTTACCAATGCTTCAGCTTCTTCATTCGTCAGTAAGCCAACAGTCGCAAGCATCTTAGCGTGTGCAATATTTCCAAGCACATCAAATGGAGCAAGCAACAAATCAAACTTACGGTCTTTGCCAACAGTGAATTGTTCAACTTCTTTTAATGATTCTGTATTTTTTTGCCAGAGCTTCATAGCACGAATTACATCAGTTAAAGTATCAATTGATTTAGTAAGGCGATATACAACTCTATTCCCTCTTTTACTTCATCAACATAAATAAACTCATCGGCAGTATGACTTCTTGCACTGTCACCAGGACCGATCTTTAATGCAGGAAAATTCATCAATGCTTTATCACTCGTGGTAGGAGAGCCAAAATAATTTCTGCCAAGTTTTATTCCCGCCTGTACCAATGGGTGGTCCAATGCAATTGAAGTAGAACGTAAACGTGTACTTCTTGGCTGAGCATCACATTGCACATTTTGTTTGATGATGTTGAGCACTTCTTCAAATGTATAAAGTTCATTTACTCTTATATCAACGGTAAACCTGCATTCAGAAGGCACTACATTATGTTGCGAACCGGCATTAATAATGGTTACACTCATCTTCATTGGCCCGAGCAATTCGGAAACCTTGTCAAACTTGTATGTTCTAAACCACTCAATATCTCGTATCGCTTTATAAATTGCGTTATCGCCTTCTTCTCTTGCTGCATGCCCTGCTTTGCCGTATGCAGTACAATCCAGTACCAGTAAGCCTTTTTCTGCAACAGCCATATTCATTAATGTAGGTTCACCAACAATACTGCATGCCCCCCCGCCCCTAAAGGGGGGCTGAAATACTCCGTGAGTATCATGCATAAATACCTTACTGTTAAGTAAAGTCTCTATTCCATTCTTCCCTGACATTTCTTCTTCAGCTGTTGCTGCTAAAACGAGATTATATTTTAAATTCTTTTGGTCATAGAAATAAAGAAAGGTTGTGATGAGCGACACCAAACACCCTCCTGCATCATTACTACCCAGTCCAAATAATTTTCCATCTTTTTCAATAGGAGTAAAAGGATCAAGCGTATAAGCTTTATTTGGTCTTACCGTATCATGATGAGAGTTGAGCAGGATAGCGGGTCTGTTTTCATCAAAATATTTATTTTTTGCCCAGATGTTATTGAGGTAGGTCTGTGCAACAACTCCTTTTGATTTCAGGAATGATTCAATTATTTCAGCCGTATCTTTTTCCTCCTTACTGAAAGAAGGAGTAGCAATTAGTTTTTTTAAAAGGTCAATAGCTTCTTCCCAATTCACTCCGGTGGAAGAAGAATTATCAAAAGCAGTTCCTGTTTTTACCTTTTGATCCATTACAAAATTTCTTTAAGTCTTTTCTTCAAATGAGGTTTGCTGAAGTATAATACTCGTTCCTGATTTTCCTTCTAATAGTTGTTTAAGTTCTTCGGCCTTTCCAATGATTACTCTTTTAACACCTTTATTCAAAGCAGTAAATGCATTATCGAGCTTTGGTATCATACCAGCAAAAATTACCTGCTTCTCTTTTAGTTCTTTGTATGATAATGGTGTGATAGATGGAATAACAGTTGAATCATCATTAGCATTCAGCAGTACACCAGTTTTTTCAAAAGAATAAATCAAATGCACTTCGTACAGTTTGCCCATTGCCTGTGCTATTTCCTGCGCAATGGTATCCGCATTTGTATTTAATAATAAACCTTCTTTATTATGTGTAATCGGCGCAATTACAACACTCATATTTTGATCCAACAAATTTTTTAAAAGAGTTGTATTTACTGAATCTACATCCCCTGCAAATCCGTAATCAATGTCCCCATCCCCTAAAGGGGAGTTTTTGCGTTTATGTGATAAAATTAAATTTCCATCTCCGCCACACAAGCCAATTGCATTACAACCATGAGATTGTAATTGGGCTACAATATTTTTATTGATATAACCCGCATATACCATCGTTACAATCTTCAGTGTTTCTGCATCTGTAATTCGTCTGCCATCAATCATTTTTTGTTCTATGCCTAATTTGTTTGCAAGTTGTGTTGCAAGTTTTCCTCCACCATGCACCAAAATCTTTTTCTCTTCGATGAAAGCGAATGCTAATAAAAATGAAGACAGTTTTTTTTCATCATCTATAATATTGCCACCAATTTTTATAACATATAACTGATTACTCATCGCAAACTTATTTAGTCCCTCCGTTTAGGGAGGTTAGAAGGGTTGCGATTACCGCCTGCGCTGCCCACACTCTGTTTAATGCCTGTTGCGTAACAATGCTGTTTGCACTATCTAACACTTCATCACTTAATTCTATATTTCTTCTTACAGGCAAACAGTGCATCACTTTAGCATTGTTTGTCAATTTTAATTTTTCTTCTGTCAGCATCCATTCTGAATCGTTCTCATAAATCTTACCGTAATCATTGTAAGTGCTCCAGTTTTTTACATATACAAAGTCTGCATCCTTCAATGCTTCATCCTGGTTATATGTAATGGTTGCTCTGTTCGTGAATTGTTCTGCCAGTTCATAATCTTCGGGATGTGTGATTACAAAATCTGCTTCGCCCCATGCATTGACCCATTGCGCAAAACTATTGGCAACGCATTGTGGCAAAGGTTTCACGTGAGGAGCCCATGTGAGAACAATTTTGGGTTGCTGATTGCCGATTGCCGGTTGCCGGTTAAGATATTCCTGTATAGTAAGTATATCTGTTAATGATTGCAGTGGATGCAATGTTGCACTTTCCAAACTAATCACAGGTACTCCACAATATTTTATAAATTGAGAAATATACAATTCACTATAATCATCCCCGCGGTTTTTTAGTGAGGGAAAAGTTCTTATGCAGAGTATATCAAAATAACTTCCAAGAATTGGTGCAGCATCTTTCACATGTTCAACAGTATTACCGCTCATAATTGCACCTTCTTCAAACTCAAGTGCCCAGCCTTCCTTATCAACATTGAAAACAATTGCCTCCATACCAAGATTCGAAGCAGCTATCTGCGTGCTCAAACGCGTACGCAGACTCGGATTAAGAAACAACAAGCCAATTCGTTTATCAGTACCAAGTATTCTGTCCTTAAATGGATTGGCTTTATATTCCAATGCCTTTGTTACAAGAGCATTAATGTTTGTTACATCGTGAACGGAAATAAATTGTTTCATGCCCCTATCCCCTAAAAGGAATTTTTATTGTTATTGAATCGGCTTAGTTCTACACTGATCAATAAAAAACAGAACGATGAAGTGATTGCGACGCAACGATGACGCCATGAAAGACTAAAGCTGGTATCAAAAAAATAATACTACACTTCACTCTTTTCTTTTTCTCCCTTTAGGGCCGGGGCTGCCTTTAACTCAGCAATCGCTTCCTGCAATGCATCTAAAAACTCATCTACTTGTTTTCTTGTAATGGCAAGTGATGGTAACAAACGAATCACATTTGGTTTTGCTTCACCAGTGAAGATGTTGAAATCGTACAACAATTTTTTGCGCAGATCTTTTAGCTCTGCAGGAACATCAAAACCAATCATCAATCCGCGGCCACGAACATTTTCAATATCATCAATTGCTTTTAAGCGATTCATCAAATACATGCCGCGTTGCTTTGCTATATCAATAAGTTTTTCTTCCTCCATCGCTTCAAGTACGGCAAGGGCTGCAGCACATGCAAGATGATTGCCTCCGAATGTAGTGCCGAGCATGCCATGCTTTGGCTGAATATGCGGTGCAATCAAAATGCCGCCAACCGGAAAACCATTACCCATACCCTTAGCCAAAGTGTAAATGTCTGCATTAACACCGGCATAATCGTGTGAGAAAAATTTTCCTGTGCGCCCATAACCATCCTGTACTGCGTCAGCGATAAACACTGCATTATTTTGATCACATAACCTGCGAATCAATTGAAGAAAGCTTTCACTCGCCACATTAATTCCTCCAACACCCTGTACGCCTTCAACAATTATTGCAGACACCTCATTACCCTTTGTTTGAAAATAAGTTTTCAATGCGGCTTCATCATTGAAAGGAAGAAAGACGACATTATCTGTTTCATTTACCGGAGCAATGATGGAGGGATTATCGGTTGCTGCAACAGCCAACGATGTTCTTCCATGAAATGATTTTGTAAATGAAATCACTTTCTTCTTTCCGTTATGAAACGATGCAAGCTTTAATGCATTCTCATTAGCTTCTGCACCACTGCTGCACAGGAAGAGCTGATAATCGTCCTTGCCACTTAGTTTACCAAGTTTATCCGCAAGTTCCTGTTGGATAGGAATGCGGACAGAGTTGGAATAAAAAGCAATTTTTTCCAGCTGGCCTTCTATTCTTTTTACCCAATGCGGATGTGTATGACCAATGCTTATTACAGCATGGCCACCATACATGTCGAGATACTGCACACCATTTTCGTCCCATATATAAGAGCCCTGTCCTTTAGTAATTGTAATGTCGTTGATGGGATAGACGTCAAATAATTTCATGTTTCTAATCCGCCTAAGGCGGAGGATTTTTGTTTTGCCTTAAATCATCGCCATATAGGCTAAATAGATTTAAGATGTTAAGAGATATTGTTTGATGCCACCATTTTACTCCCTTTAGGGAATGGGGCTAAAAATAACTTCCTTTCAATTTCAATCCCGCTGTTTCATCCAAACCAAACATCAGATTCATATTTTGCACTGCCTGCCCTGATGCGCCTTTCAAAAGATTATCCAAGGCAGAATGCACTACAAGTTTACTGCCAACCTTTTCTAATTGTATCAAACATTTATTAGTATTCACAACTTGTTTTAAAAAAATTGTATCATCACTTATAATTGTAAATGAATGTTCCGCATAAAAATCTTTATACAATTGATTTAATTCTTCAAAAGATTTTTCGCAATGTACTACTGAACTAATAAAAATTCCTCTTGTAAAATCGCCACGCCAGGGAATAAAGTTCAAATCAAGATTTCTGTTTGGTTGCAACTGTAACAAAGATTGACAAATTTCTCCAAGATGCTGATGAGTCAAAGTTTTATAAGCTTGTATGTTATTTGCTCTCCAGCTAAAATGAGACGTTGCATTTAAACCTTGTCCTGCACCTGTTGAACCTGTAATACCCGTTGTATAAATTTCATCCAGCAATCCTGCTTTGGCAAGTGGTAATAAGCCTAATTGAATTGCCGTAGCAAAGCAACCGGGATTTGCAATATTATGCGCTGATTGAATTTGCTGTTTATTTAATTCGGGAAGACCATAAATGAAGCTGCGAGCTGCAAGTTTTGAACTGTGAGCAAGACGAAAATCATTTGATAAATCAATTACTTTAATCTTAGCATCAATTTCATTTGTTTCTAAAAATTTCCTTGCTTCACCATGACCTGTACATAAAAACAAAACATCAATTGCCTTGTCTAACTCACTTGTGAATACCATAGATGTTTCACCAATCAAATCATGATGTATTTTATATAAAGTATTACCAGCATTACTTTTGCTGTGTACAAAAGTTATTTCAATATGCGGATGATGGATGAGTAATCTTATCAACTCACCTCCGGTATAACCTGCGCCACCTATTATGCCAACTTTTATTTTCTGCATGTCAAATACAATTGAACCTGTCGTTGTTCGTAGAGGGCTGAGAGCTTAATATGAATTCAAGATCTTCTCCTGTGTTGTTAATAATCCGATGTTTCTTACGAGCCTCAATGTGAATGCCTTGTCCTGCATGCACTGTAAAGCCTTGTTCTTCTACTTCAAAAGTTGCAATCCCTTTTAAAATAAAAAAGAACTGCTGTGCTCTTTCATGATAATGTAATGTTTCTGCTGTTTGCGGCGGCATTAGTTCCTGCTTAACAGATAAAGTTTCAGTATCCACCAATACCCATCCTTCACAATTATCACCCCATATATAATGATTCAGTGGTTCATATTTACTCACCTTCTGCATCTTGTTTTATCTTGAAGTACATTGATATTTGATTACCGAATATTTTGCTAAAGCCTCTTACGTCTTCGCCGGTCCAACCATTTGTCATTTCACCGTATTTGCCAAACTTGCTGCTCATTAAATCATACTTCGATTCGATACCCGTAATTTGAAAACGATAAGGCTGCAATAGAACAAACACTTTCCCCGTTACATTTTGCTGAGAGCTTTGCAAAAATGCTTCTATATCTCTCATTACAGGATCCAATATCTGTCCTTCATGCAACCAGTTGCCATAGAAGTTAGCAATTGTGTCTTTCCAGTTTAGTTGCCATTTTGTAAGCACATGTTTTTCCAATGCATGATGTGCTTTCAATATTACTATTGGTGCCGCAGCTTCAAAACCAACACGGCCTTTGATGCCAATAATGGTATCGCCCACATGTATATCTCTTCCGACGCCGTAAGGTCCTGCAATGCTTTGTATATATTGAATGGCTTCTGATGGGTGTAAAAAAATTTTATTGTCAACACTTATCAATTCTCCTTTTTCAAATTCCAGTTCCAAATTCCTGTTTCCAAATTCCGTTACCTGTGTTGGCCATGCTTCTTCAGGTAACATTCCTTTTGATGATAATGTTTCTCTTCCGCCAACACTTGTTCCCCACAAACCTTTATTGATGGAGTAAGATACTTTTTCAAAATTCATCTCTACATCTTTATTCTTTAAATAAGTAATCTCTTCTTCACGGCTCAGTTTCAAATCACGTATTGGTGTAATAATTTCAATGTCCGGTATCATGATGTGAAACACCATATCAAAACGAACCTGGTCATTGCCTGCGCCTGTGCTGCCATGCGCAACTGCGTCTGCATGTAAAGCTTTTACGTGTTCTGCAATATGTAAAGCCTGTATCAAACGCTCTGCACTTACGCTTAATGGATAAGTATTATTCTTAAGTACATTTCCAAACACAAGATATTTTATAATGCGGTCGTAATATCCCTCCACCGCATCAACAGTAGTATGCGTTTTCACGCCAAGCTTATATGCATGCTGTTCTATTCTCTGCAATTCATCCTTGCTAAAACCACCAGTATTTACGATAATGCTGTGCACTTCATAATTCTTATCTCCACTTAAATACTTAACACAATAAGTGGTATCAAGACCACCTGAAAATCCAAGGACAACTTTTTTCATCTCTGATATTTGATGTCTGATTTGTTGATTTGTGATTTTTATGTTCCCAACTTCATCGCTTCGCCTTGTCTGTTGTGGCACTTACTTGCACGTTCTGAACTTTACTCATCTTTTCGTGAGTCGAGTACAAGTTGTAAGTACGTTTCTATTCACCATTCATTATTCACCACTCACCATTTTACAAATTAAAGAAATGATGAAAAAAAGTTACCGGCTTTGCAGCACCGGTTCCATTATTTCCATTATTATCTTTCTTTTTAAATGCTTTTAAAAAACTAAGTTGCTTAAGTTGTAATAACCTTTCAAACACTTTACTCTTCTTCTCAAATGACTCTTTTGTTTCCTCGGGAGTGTAATGATCTTTTGGATCATACAACATTGCCGTGCAAAGACAATTCTTTCTTTCTTTACTCATCAGTATATCGTAATTCACACAGCTTTTGCAACCGGCCCAAAAAGCTTCATCCTGCGTAAGTTCAGAATAAGTTACAGGTTCATAACCAAGCTCACTATTGATCTTCATTACTGCGAGACCCGTTGTTAAGCCAAATATTTTTGCATTGGGATATCTCTCCCGGCTTATATCAAATATTTTTTTCTTGATGGCTTTTGCTACACCACTCTTTCTAAATTCAGGTGCTACAACTAAACCGCTGTTAGCAACGTATTCATTGTGACCCCATGTTTCAATATAACAAAAGCCAACCCATGCACCATTCTCTGTATGTGCAATTACAGCTTTGCCCTCTTCCATTTTGTTGGCAATGTATTCGGGGCTTCGCCTGGCAATGCCTGTACCTCTTGCCCTTGCGGAAGATTCCATTTCGTCTGTAATTGTTTTAGCGTAATGAACATCGCCACTACCGGCTACACGTATGATGATATTCTGTTCCACTGTTTAATTTCTTAATAAGGTTATTGAAAAATAAATAATGAGCAGCGACATACAGTCGCAGATTTTGATTGAGCACATTCCGGTATGTTGTCGGAATATCAAATTCTCGGTCGTCGCACAGGTCGGAAAAAGAAAGGATTACAAATAGAAACAACACCCATCAGGGAAGGATGGAAGGCGTGCAGATTATTATGTGTTGTGTTCTTCTTCAACTTCAGTTCAGAATGAAATTGTTATTTAATAATTTTTTGAAGAAGTAAAAATAATTAATGTTTAAATAAAACGCTGATATTTTTTATGAAAGTTTGGTTAACAACTGTAAGCGAATGTTTGTTAGAAAAAATTGCAACAGTAAAATAGAATCCATTTATAATTTTTTTGAGCCAAACAAATGTGCATATATGAGACTTTGGTTGCGTCGCACTCTTGTACTTCTGATAGTTATCGGAACTTAACTTTAGTATGCACGAAAAAATAAAAGCTGCCACATTTATTATAGCAGCTTTTTTATTTTTAATTAACTGATGATTCTATTGCTTAACAATTTTTAATTCTTTTCTTGTACCATCTGCTAAAACAATTTTTAACATGTATACGCCCGAAGCCTAGTTTGAGCTATTGTAAGAAATAACATTACTACCCGAATTAATTATTCTGTTTTCGGATAATATTGCTCGTCCTTGTGCATTAGAAATAATTAACTGTACAGGTTGATTTTGTTGAGTATTGTTGATGTTTACTTCAACTGTTGAATGAACAGGATTAGGACGAACAAAAATAGTTATGCTGTTATTGATTAATTCAAGTAATACGATTTTACTTAAAGCAGCTTTGCCATCTTTATCTACTTGTTCAAGGCGATAATAAATTTTATTTGAGCCAAGAGCAACAATGTTTTTATCCAAATATTGATAATCTGTTTTTAAAGTTGCATTGCCTCTTGCATTTAATTTTTCAATGGTTATAAAATGTATTCCATCAATACTTCTTTGAAGATTGAAGTGGCTGAAGTTTTGTTCATTGGTTGTTGTCCAGTTAAGCAGAGCATCTGTTTTTATAAGTTTGCGGAGAAGTTGAGAAGGGTAAGGGGGGAGAGAAGCATCGAGTGTGCCTGTCCAAAGTTCAAAACCATATTGAGGTGTATAACCAGTGAAGTAAAGTCGGTTATTCAATCCAACTAATGGATTACCTTTAAATCCGCCAAGATCATCATAAATGATTACATTTTCAAGATTTGCATCATTCACCGGGTGTGTACCTGCTTCAGTTCCATCAGATTGCCAAAGAATTTGTTTTGATTTACTATAATCATAAACCAAAAAGGCAAGTTTGTCTCCAACTTTTGTTAAGCACGTAATTCTTGAAGAACCACTTCCCACCGTAATATCCTTTACCATTACAGTACCCAATTCTGTACCGTCAGATTTCCAAAGCTCTAAACCATGAATGTTGTCATTTGCCAAGAAGTAAAAAACATCATTTACGTTTGTAAAATATCCTGTGGGGTTTCCCGTAATACTACTACCGGATCCTTGGAAAATACCTTTTACCAAAACTGTACCTCCCGGAGTTCCATCAGTTTTCCATAGCTCCATTCCTGAAGTTCCATCATTGCCTGCAAAATAGAGTGTGTTGTTGAGAACTGTATTCATTGAATTGGTGAAGAAAGCTATATTATCAAAAAATTGCGGATTTACATTTTTTAAAAAGTAAGTACCATTTTCTGTTCCATCCGATCCCCACATTTTATTATCTGTTGACTGAAAATAAGCATTACCGTTATAACCGACAATAGAAGGTAAATATGTAAGGAAATTATTTTTTTGGTTTTGCATTGTTGATTTTTATAGTGCCATTCACTGTTCCATCTGTTTTCCATAAGTCGTAATAATTACTATTGGTTTGTTCAACAAAAAAAACATTCTTGCCTACAACAGTAAGTCCTCCCTTCACATACCCCTGTGACAACCCTCCTCTCAATAAAGTGGTTCCATTATCTGTTCCATTTGTTTCCCAAAGACCTTTCCCAATATCAGTTAAAAAAAATGTTGTAGTGTCAATACTGCAATATCGCCCTATAATACCTGGAAAAAAACCGGCACCAAAGGATGTACTTGTTCTCCCAGACGTAATGTCCTTCACCATATTTGAAGATATTCCATCAGTTGCCCATAGCTCGTTGCCATACCGCAGGGTGCTTGCTTCAAAATACATTTTATTTGAAGATGTAAAGTAATTGATAATTCGATTAGCGTTCACTCCCGATAGTGAGCCTGGCTCGATGTCCGTTACTCTTGAAGTGTTAGCTTCGGTGCCATCGGTAACCCATAGTTCGTTTCCGTATTTAGGTGTATAGGCTCCGAAATATATTTTATTTTTAAATGGCGTAATTGACCAGCCTGGAAAACTACTAGATGTTGTTGTTTGATTGATGTCTTTAACCAAATGTGTTCCTTGTGAAGTTCCATCCGAAAACCATAATTCTGTTCCCGTATTTCCATCATTTGCAGAAAAAAGACAAGCATTATTTACGTTTGTAAGATATGCCGGTGCTGAACTGTAAATTCCCGAGAAAATATCTTTAATCAAAATCGTTCCGTTTGTTGTGCCATCGCTTTTCCAAAGTTCATATCCATTTGCCGCAGTGTAGCCATTAAAGAAAAGTGTATTATTAATATTTGTAATATTTTCAGGCGAAGCCAAATATTCATTACCAAAAGTTTTTACCAAAACGGTGCCTGCTGCTGTGCCATTTGTTTTCCATAGATCACGGTTGCCAAGATTGTTGGTTGCCAAAAAGAATAATTGTCCGTTTACGACCGTTTTGGATGTTGGCGATGAACTTTCAGCACCCAGGTTAATATCTTTTACAAGATATGTTCCTGTATCAGTTCCATCCGAGCGCCATAATTCTGTTCCGTGTGCTGAGTCTGTTGCTCTAAAGTATAAAATTCCATTCATCCCTTTGAAATCATCGAGATAGGTGTTGTTTATATTTTTTATTGAACGTGTTCCCTCTACTGAACCGTCTGAAACCCACAGTTGACCTGGAAAGGTCGGTAGAGCAAAAAAGAATTTATTAGATACAACGGTATACCATTTAAATGGAGGTGATTGCGAAAAATAAGCAAAATGTTTTGTCCCGGTGTCTGTTCCGTCAGATTTCCAAAGTCCCTTTAATGAATCAACATTAGGGGAAGCAAAGAAGAAAAGTGTTCCGCTCACATTGGTCATCCCATCAATCCATCTATTATATGTTCCAGGGGAAAGATCTTTTACTATAGTGGTACCTGCTTCAGTTCCGTCTGATTTCATCAATTCATTTCCCTTATCACTTATTGTTCCTCTGAAAAACAAAGTTCCATTTACATTCATTAAGTAATAAGGATCTGAGCCAGTTGCTCCAGGATAAATATCTTTTACCATCGTTGTTCCTGCCGCTGTTCCATTAGATTTCCAAAGCTCCCATCCATGTACTCCATCATTAGCACTGAGATAAAGATAATTCCCATTACCACTATTTCTTCCAAACTATTAAAACTCTTGAGCAAATACGTTCCTGCACTTGTTCCATCACTTCTCCATAAACCTCCCGTTGCAGAAAAATATGCAATGTTATTAAGAACTGCATATTGATTAGACCAGCCTCCACCTTGCGGAGAAAGCACCGAGTTAGAAGGATTCCCATCTTTCGAATCATTTATATCCTTTACCATGTGAAAATTCTGTGCATGTAAAGCAGGAGTAATAAAAACAGCAGAAAGAATGAAAAGACTACAGATAAGTCTGGGCTGAATTTTACATTTCATGAAACAGTTTTTTTGGGTGAAAGTAAAAGATTTTTTGAAAAATCTTTGCGCTGTAATTAAATTTTTATTGCATTCTTATACTAACGCTTTTAATTGAGCATATAGATCTTGGCAGGATTTATTCTTCCCCGTAAATTTCTTTAAGTGAAAGAGAAATATTCAAAGCATCAAACTGCAACACATCGGAGATTTTTGTAAAGGAGCGCATTTCCCAATCTTCACCTTCTCTGTAAAATAATTGAACCAAAGTAGTATCAGGTTCTACTAATATATAATACTGTAAAGAGGGAAATTTTTGGTAATTGATAAACTTATCAACCGTATCATACTTGCGGGTGCTTTCAGATAAAACTTCAACAATCAATTCGGGTTGATGTTTGATATATTCTTTTATGCCAGTTTTTTCTTTTGTAACGAAAATATCAGGATAATAATATTTTGCTTCTTGCGGCACTTTTATCTTTACACTTTCCATGTAAACATTATATCCCTTTTGCTTTAAAATTGTTTTTAAAGCAATCAAGATATTCGAGACAATGTCATTATGTAAATCACTTTCTCCTGGCATATCAATCAGTTTTCCATTAACAAATTCGTGCCTTATATCAGATTGCAATTCGAAGCTGATATATTCTTCTTCCGTTAAAGCTATGTCTCGTGTCACTAATGGCATACGATTCTCATTTATGCTAAATTAAAAAAATTAACTGAAGAGATACTCGATATCTTCTTTCGTCAGACTCTTTACAAATCCGGTATCATCAGTGATCAGATCGGCGGCGAGTAATCGTTTCCTTTCCTGCAGTGAAAGAATTTTATCCTCCACAGTGTCTTTACAGATCATGCGATAGGCAAAAATATTTTTTGTCTGACCAATGCGGTGTGTGCGATCTATGGCTTGTTGCTCAACTGCAGGGTTCCACCAGGGATCAACAATATATACATAATCTGCAGCAGTTAAGTTGAGACCAACACCTCCTGCTTTGAGCGATATTAAGAACACACGACAATTTTCATCGTTTTGAAAATGCTGAATGGCTTTTTCCCTGTCGGGTGCAGAAGTGCTGCCATCAAAATATTCATAATTAACACCAAGCTCTTCCAATTTTTCTTTGATGAGTGCAAGCATACCGAGAAATTGCGAAAACACCAGTGCCTTATGATCACTGATATTTTCCGTTATTTCTCTTCCAAGTTCTTCAAGCTTTACCGAAACATTAGGAAACTTTTCTTCATCCTTCATGATGGCAGGGCTGTCGCATATCTGCCGCAGCTTCATGAGACCCTGCAAAATGGTGAGCTGCGATCTTTGCACGCCCTGCTCTTCAACAACTCCTAAAATTTTATCCCGATAATCATTACGGTATGCATCATAAATATCCCGTTGTTCCTTACTCATTTCACAGAATAAAATCATCTCAGATTTTTCAGGAAGATCTTTTGCAACCTGCTCTTTCGTTCTTCGCAGAATGAATGGATACAAGAGCTTGCGCAGGTGTTCTTTCTGCTCTTTCTCACCAAACTTATCGATAGGGACAGAAAACTCCTGTTTAAAAAATTCCATGCTGCCCAGCATACCGGGATTAAGAAAATTCATCTGCGCATAAATATCAAATGTATTATTCTGCAAAGGCGTACCACTTAAACACAATTTGTTTTTTGCTTTCAGCAATGTGGAAGCCTTCGCCACTTTGCTTGCAGGATTTTTTATGGCCTGGCTTTCATCAAGAATAACATAATCAAATTCTACGTCAACAAATTGTTTTATATCACTGCGTAGTGTACCATAAGTGGTGATGATAATATCAATAGTTTCATTAACCAACGTCTCGTGCGTTCTTGTGCCGCCATGATGAATGTAATAGGTAAGTGAAGGGGTAAATTTTTTTATTTCATTTTCCCAGTTGTACATAAGTGTTGTGGGGCAAACAACCAACGCTTTTAATTTTCCATTCTGTTGTCTGAGGTGATGCAGGAATGATAAAGCTTGTATAGTTTTTCCCAAACCCATATCATCTGCAAGTATACCCCCCCAGTGCACTTCACTTAAATAATTGAGCCATTGAAAACCTGAAGCCTGGTAAGGACGTAAAACATGCTCCAAGTGTTGCGGCGGCTCTATTGATTGAATGGAATGATTGTATCGAAGCTTGTCATATTTTTCTTCAAGCTTTACAAACAACTCTTCTTCATCGTGCTGATCATATAACTCTTCGATAACACTAAAATGATATTTACTCAGCTTTATGTTACTTGCTTTCCCTTCACCAACCCTGAACAACAAAGAATATTTACGAATCCACTCTTCCGGTAAAATACCTAATGTGCCATCATTCAGTTGTACATATTGTTGTTTGTTGGCCATAGCCTTTTTTACATCGGCTACAGTTACTTTTTGATCACCAAAATGAATATCAATTTTTGCATCAAACCAGTCTGTGTTGCTGCTGATATAAATTTTTGTGGTAGGTCTCGCGGTATTAAAACGGAAATTTTTCAATGCATCAAAACCATATACCGGAATATTCATTTCCTTTACTGCATCAGCAAAAAGGAAGAACCAGTTGTTCTTTAATACATCACTACCTTTTAATGCAAGTGTATTTCCTTCCTCCGGCCGTATGAATTGAGAATGCAGGCTTTCAATTTTTTGAATAAATTCTTTTTCTGCAGGGAGGTTACGATGAATAACAAGCAGCTTATCCATCAAAGGCAGAATAATCTTTTCCTTATCACCCAGTCTTACATCATATCCCCTGTAATTAAATACAGGCTGAAACAATAAATAATCACCTCTCTCTTTCAGTAATATTTTTAATTCGGGTTTTACATCTTTTATTTCTTCACGCTGCACATTTGTAAACTGTACATTGTATTCCTTGGAAAGTGGTAACAAAAATTCAATCAGTTGCTTATTCCATTCTTCTTTTAAAATAATAAGCTTACCTGTGGGTAAAAATTTCTCCACCAATACAACATCTTCAGGTCTTTGCCATTGATAAAACCTATCATGAAATTTATACATGAATGAAGAAGAAATTTCATTATCTGCGATGCTGTAATTTCCTTCAGGAAGTTTTACTATACAACTTACTTCATACACATCATCAGAAAGTCTTACTGAAAATTCCGGTGAAAGAAAGGTGGCAGCGCATTTGGCATGTTCAAGATTTGCTGTTTGAAATGGTTTACGCGGAGGAAGAAAGAAAACAAAATTATTCTCGGCAATATCTGCAAATAATTTTTTGTATTTGGGCTGCAAATATTCTGCAATGAGATGTCTTGTTTCTTCGGGTAACTCATCATCGTGCTGCTGAATAATATTTTCCCATATACCACTAAATGGTGAGTTACGGTTAAGATAACGGCTTACTTCACCGGGTAACAGTTTGCGCAGTTGCTGCACCAGCATTTTATCATTCTCATCAAATATTTCCGTGTTCACAAATTTGGTAAGATCAAGCCTTTCTACCTTGCCTGTGAAAGCATCCATTTCCTCATTCACTTCACCCTGCACAGCATCTGTTTGTATGTAAGGATAATGATGTGCATTGTAACTAAAAATAATACCAAGTTTTAGTTGTGGCTTTGAACCCGAATCCTCTTCAGCCACAACCACATTCTCTTCCACAACGGGCCTTGGCCGCAAAGACTGTGAAGGCAATACAACTCTTTTAATTGATGCATCAAGCAGACGCAAGAACGGTTTGCCATCTTTATAAGTAAATTCAAACTTGCCTTTTATATCATCATCTAATGAATAACCATACAGTGAAAGCAGTTTGTTTTTTTCTTTGTCAAGATTGCGAATGCTATCAAAATAATTGGGGCCATAATTATTTAATAACTGCAGCAGCACAATGCATTTATGCACACACAAAGGATGTTTGGTATCACTGTTGCATGTACAGCTTGTATCAAAATTTCTTTCTTCGTTTTTTTGTATAACAACTTTATACCTGCTGCCTTCGTATTCCAGTTCTGCAACAACTCTTTCATCCTTTGCCTCAAGAATATTTGCTTTGTAACTGCGCAAATAGTTTTCTGCTTCAACAACAGATTGAGGTGCTGTAAGCAATTTAATAAGCTTCAGCTCAAGTTGCTTCATTTTTATAACTGTATGCCGCTGATCATAATGCAATTCTTTTTCGCCCAATAAATTTTTATCAAGCATTTCCTGCAACTGAAATAATGCTGCTGCTTCATGACGACAAATCTCTCCAAGATTATAGGGACAGCCGCAACGCAGCGATAATGTTTTAGGGTCTTTGAACTTGCTTACATGTATTTTGTAATATGTGTTATACGCATCATCCTTTACACGAAAGATTACGGAGCTTAAGAGGTCGTCATGCTCAACAAGATCTACATAACCGGAAGTGAAAATTTTTTTGCCGCGGCGAATAACTTCATCAGTGCCGTTGTTATAAATATATTTTACTAAATGCGGTAAAGCCAAGGCGATTTACGATTTTACGATTTATGATTTTTAAGCAGAGTTTAAAATGACTCAATGGTTTATTGGCCAACCGACTTAGTTCAGACGAGGCCAATCTGCAAAAGTAAAGGAATTATAGGCAGCCGGCGAAATGAAAAATATGTTTATGAATGAAATGTTTGTTAAGAAAATTTTTTGAGCAGGATTCTGTGAATGAGCCGGAGTGCAGAATTATTATTAAGCTTCTGTTCCCGTACGTAGTGAGCTCTTGTTTGGTTGGAATTTTTTTCAGCAGAATAATGTTTCCAATTAGCAATACGTTTTCAATTTTTAAAATTTTAAGTATGTAACAGTCTCTTTAATTCTTTTGGGCCTTGCCGCATATCCCAAAACAAAAGAATAACTACTAGTTTTTTTCGTGGAAAATATTGATAGAATATTTTAGTGCGTCGGAGAATGGAAGTACTGTTGTATATTTTTTCGTTTTATTGCAGCAGGATACATGTTTGGATTTATGCGTATAAAACTAATCTTATCATTTACTTTTAAGATAAAGCGGGAAACTTCTCTTTCAGTAAAATGTGTCAGCAAATAATCAATGATATTATTGAATGATCTGTCTGCTCTTTCAGACCAGATTATTTCTTTAGCCATTTCGCATATTTTTTCATTACTTCTTCATGCGGAATGGTTTTTCCTTCTTCGCTTTCCTGAACAGATAAATCTATTTCTTCTTGTATTTCTTTTGGTAGTTCTACCCACCAGTCATATTCTTTTTCCACTTCAAACATCCGGTATATCATTTGAAGCTCTTTTTCATTTGCTTCATCAACAAATCTTTTACACGCTTCCTTAATTGAATTGTATCCATAATAATTTTTATTCTAAGTTACAAATTAACTCTCTGTTACCAGCGCTCCATCTTTATAAATAGGTAACACATCAGCAACATCAGTTGTTACACAGTATTCAAGATCTTTTTCAAGTCCGTAAGATGCAAGTCTGTGCCAGTGTGTTGTTTTGCGTATGAAACTATACATGTCATTTTTATGCAGCTTATACATCTCTTCGGCCATCAGGCTGCTGTCGCAATTAATAATAAAATTTTCTTTGATGCGGTTTATTACTGCGCCTGCAAACAAAGTATCCTCAAGATTAAAACGATTTTTCCACGCAGAACAACCAAGTATCACATTTTTATTTGCTTTAATTAAATGATCACACACTGATGATAAATTAGGAAATGAACCAGTAATAACTTCGGATGCTCCTTTCTCCAATGCCATGTGCAAGAGTTTTGTGCCATTCGTTGTTGTAAGCACCAATGTTTTGTTTTGAATAAAGTCACGGTAATATTCTGCAGGCGAATTACCATGCTGTAAACCTTTTATTATTTTTCCGTCTCTTTCACCTGCAGTAACCGCATTCAATTGTTTTCCGATTGCTATGCACTCTTCCACAAGTGCAACAGGAATAATTTTTTCAGCTCCGTTATACAATGCAGTTGCAATGGTAGATGTAGCACGAAACACATCAATGATTACAACAATAGTGCTGTTTGAAAGCGGGTATAGATCTAATAAAAGAGGAGACAATAATGTATTAAGCGTAAGCTTGTTGCTCATACTGCAAATATAAAGCTGTGATGATACTCAAATTTATATTTTGCTTTTAATAACCGCCCACTTCAGTTCTGTTTTTATTGCATTTATCACAAGATAACTTACCGGAGAAATTGAAGGATCGAAATAAGAAGTGAGTATGCCTTCTTCATTTACAAGATACTTGGAAAAATTCCATGTGGGCGGTTGATTATTCCAGCCGTTTTTATTTTTATCTGTAAGCCATTGAAATACCGGGTTTTGTTCAGCCGATTTAACTACTGTACTTTCCTGTTCTTTAAAATCATTTGCGGGAAAGCCTATTATCATTAAGCGCTGTTTATATTGCTGATATAGTTTTTCAAGTTCTTTATATTGACCTGTATAGCCACAATCACTTGCGGTATTTATAAGCAACACTTTCTTTCCCTTGAACTGTTCAAAATTTATCGTTGTTCCATTATTTGCTGTTGCCTGCAATCTGTAAAAAGAGACTGGAGGTTTTGCATTTGATGAGTTATATAATAATAAATTTTTAGAACCTGTTATTTTCCCTGCTTTCATTATTAGTGGATAGAATACTTTCAACAGTGTTTGCCTTAGAGTCATACAATTTACGTTTGTTACAAATACTAAAATTGAAATCGTGATTGTTGGATAGAATTGTCGCGGATGAAAGAAATGCGACGCAACGAACGAGGCTATGAAATACCGAAGCTGGTACCAAAAAAAATCATTGTAATCATTCAAATCATTGTAATCATAATTCTATCTTATTATTCGCTTAAACAATTTTAGCCTGCCTTTAAAAGGAGGATACTTTACTGCAGGATCAAACCACACAGGTGTTTTCATTATTGCTTTTTTATGGCTGAATGTTTGAAAAGAATATTTGCCATGATAATTACCGATACCGCTTGTACCACGCCCTCCAAAAGGAAGATTGTAATTAGTTAAATGCCAGCTTGCATTGTTTACACAACCTCCTCCAAAAGCAACATGTCTTAACCAAAAGCGTTCATTCTTTTTGCTCTTTGTGAAGACATAAAATGCAAGTGGGTTTTTGTGTTCATTAATAATTTCGAGTGCTCCATCTTTTGTATTAAAAGAAAGAACGGGCAATATCGGTCCGAAAATCTCATCCTGCATTAATGGTGCATCAAGAAAAACATTTTCCATAATTGTGGGTTCTATATACAGCTTTGATGCATCATAATTGCCGCCATGCAAAATATTTCCCTGTGATAAATAACCCACAAGCCGGTTGAATTGTTTTTCATTAATGATCTTGCAGTAATCATAACTTTCAGCAGGATTATCAGAAAAAAGTGCAGGGATATATTTTTTAAGTTGTGCTGTCAGTTCTTCTTTTACTGATTCATGCACCAGCACATAATCCGGTGTAACGCACATTTGACCTGCATTAGAGAATTTAGTGAGTGCAATTCTGCGGGCAGCTGTTTTTATATCAGCATCGCTTTCTACTATACAAGGACTTTTTCCACCAAGCTCTAATGTAACAGGAACAAGATTCTTTGCTGCCATTTGATAAATAATCTTACCAACGGTAGTGCTGCCGGTATAGAATACGTGATCAAATACAAAGTTGTTCATCATCTCTGTTATCAATATTGCGCCGTCACCTTCAACATATAAAATATATTCCTCCGAAAATGTTTCCTGTATAATTTTTCTCATTACTTCAGCAGAAGCCGGTGCAAATTCACTGGGCTTTAATACAACACAGTTGCCTGCAGCAATGGCGCCAACCAAAGGAGTAAACAAAAGTTGCAAAGGATAGTTCCATGGCGCAATGATAAGTACAATACCAAGCGGCTCATGCAATACATAACTTGAAGAGGGGAAGTTAAGCAGGTTAGTACGCACTTTCTCAGCCTGCATCCATAATTTGAGGTTTTTTAAAGCATCATTAATTTCAGCAACAACAAAACCTATTTCTGTTACCCATGATTCTTCAGGATTTTTTTTCAAATCTGCATACAGTGCATCATACAGTTGCTGCTCATGCTTCAATAGAACAGTTTTAAGTTTTTGTAATTGTGTTCTTCGAAAATTGTACGACCTCGTGTTGCGGCTTTCATAAAACCTGCTCATAGATTGCAATAATCCATTATCTCCGGTGAGTGGATATTGAATAGCATCTGTGGAATCTGCTGCGGGCATTTCAATAATTTTAATCTGCCTTCAAAAAATATATTTTTCACCCTTGTATAAAATTAACCTAATTACCAGTAATTGTAATATACCTTTTTGAAGAGTAGTTTTTATGCACGTGTTCCATGTTCTGAACTCTAAGTTTTATGTTCTGAGCTATTTGACTCAATGACTTTCTGAATGAATAAATGCAATATTTTAGCATACCGCTGTATGCAAAATAAAAGACTAAGAATAGTTCAGGTTATAGACCGCTTACACATTGGCGGTGCGGAACGCGTGGTGGTTATGCTTTCAAATCTCTTGCAAAAGCACGGGCATATAGTTAAAGTAATCACGACTGTAAATAGCGGACCGCTTGCGCAACAATTGCATAAAGATATTACGCAGGTAAGTTTGAACAGGAAATGGAAATGGAATCCTGTAACAATGCACCATTTAATTACAGAGGTAAAAGATTATGATGTGATACATGTTCACTCTTCACATAACCTGCGTTATTTATTCCTCGCGGCAAAATTATTCAGGTTAGATAAAACAATTT
>WNGE01006442.1_pt1 | contig 26114 bp, 31 predicted proteins | sample 5400651 | NCBI WGS metagenome assembly WNGE01 (sample SAMN13153370, study PRJNA577476) | soil metagenome | isolation source: 60 cm soil or saprolite under grassland replicate 2 | place: USA:California | collected 2016-06-15 | reverse complement strand
TAAGCGTAAACTACTTATATACGCACCTCTCCGCCATCCTTAGCGAGGCGACGGTCTTCTGCGTGACTGGAGGCCATCGTGGCTAAGAATCGTAGAAACAATTCCAATAGTTTGGGCATTCCTACTCAGCTAAGCAGACGTTTAAGACGGTTTTGCGACCGCTCCCAATCATTGATGATGGGAAAGGGCGGGACATCGAGGCGGTGCTCTAAGCCTGCAAGGCCGGCGCCGACATCGACTGGCGATATGAGTGTTGAGAACGAATCATACTTCATGATCGGGTCGCGTGACCTTGAAAAGCGAATTAGGTTCGAAAGCGCGTGTCGTTCGCTGACTTCGGCTGACACATTCTTCACGTTACCAAGTCGAGCGTGATAGCAAATCAGCGAGGCATGGAGCCTATTCGATCGAAATTTTCCGCAACAGGTTGAAGTCGGTGAGAATCTTGCCTGCGCCTGTTACCACGCAGCACAACGGGTCATCGGCTATGCATACCGAAAGCCCGGTTTCTTCCCGGATTCGCTTGTCCAAGTTCTGGAGTAAGGCACCGCCTCCGGCGAGCACGATCCCGCGGTCGCTGATGTCAGCGGAAAGCTCGGGTGGTGTGCGCTCCAGGGCCATGCGGATCGCGCTCACAATAGTCGAGACGGACTCGCTCAACACCTCGCGGATCTCGCTGTCGTTCACCGTGACTGTTTTGGGCACCCCCTCGATGAGACTCCGCCCCTTGATCTCCATGGTCAGCGGTTTGCTCAGGGTATACGCCGAGCCAATCTCGATCTTGATCTGCTCCGCTGTGCGCTCCCCGATCAGAAGGTTGTATTTTCTCTTCAGGTAATTCGAGATGGCTTCATCCATGTGATTGCCGGCGATGCGCAGCGAGTGCGAATAGACGATGCCGGACAGCGAGATCACGGCGACGTCAGTCGTGCCGCCACCGATGTCCACCACCAAGTTGCCGCCGGGCTCGGTGACGGTGAGACCGGCGCCAATGGCGGCCATCATCGCTTGCTCCACCAGGTGAACATCGGCGGCCTTGGCGCGGTAGGCCGACTCTGCCACCGCACGCTTCTCCACCTGTGTAATCTCGGAAGGGACGCTGATCACGATGCGAGGATGCACGAGTGCCCTGCGCTGTTGCGCCTTTTGGATGAAGTAGCTGAGCATCTTCTCGGTCACTTTGAAGTCGGCAATCACTCCATTTTTCAAAGGTCTTACGACTCTGATATGGGCGGGCGTGCGGCCCAACATCTCCTTCGCTTCCTTGCCGACCGCCTGTACTTCGCCGGTACGGTCATCGAGAGCAACGGCTGAGGGCTCGTTGACCAAGATGCCCCCGGCCCTGGAATAGACCCGGGTGTTAGCCGTACCCAAGTCAATGGCTAAGTCGGCAGAAAACAAGCTCAACAATGGGCGCAGATCGTGGAGGGAGATTCGGGTTACCCAGTCGAAGCGCATAACACCAACTGGCTTGATCGGGCCGGCCGGCAAACGGCGGGTTGGATCACAGGTTCGTTCTTGCCGGACTCGCCAAGGAGACTGGCTGGCGGCACATCACGGAACGCCCATTGCGCCGATCACGGGCTGCCATTGACCAGGCGGCCAAAAAGGCTGCTGGCCCGCTTTAATCACTAAGTGTAGTAGTTCCTGTCCAGTCACACAGCGTAGACGGGCCGATCCGGGACACCGAGCGCCGCGCCTCCCGCAGTCAGCGTTCCGTCGCAAGAACTCGTGGGGACGGGTCTGACGCCGCGGTCGGTCGAGAGTTTCCGTCCCGATGTGACACATATCGGGAAATTTGCGTCACACGATTAACCAGATCTATGGAAAAGCCACCGCGCTTGATGTCGGTAAACAGCCACAGGCGTTTACACCAGTGATCTGATTGCTGGTGAAATGGGAGATTTTACGACATCTATCGCAAGTAACAGGTGAGGTCGCAGGTGCTGGAACAGTTTCCGAGCGTCCGCTGTAGTGCTATCCAAACTACGGGCCGAAGGCTGGCGGTGCTGCTGCGGCAGTGGTTGACGCAATGAACCCGGTGTCGCTAGTGGAAAAGAACGTCCCCGTCGCAGGATGGCTGCGAGGTTGTCGATCCGTCGCTGATCGGGACTGTAGAAAAAAACGAATTGTACCGACGCGGAGAAACCCAGTCACTCACTACTCTTTATCCAGATATTCGCCGGGAACATCGTCCTCCGGCACCTCATGCGTGCGAACTTCCTTCTCATCAGCGTTCCCGGCGTCTTCCACGCCCTTCACTACGTCAGCCTCAAACGCGTTTCCTTCCTCGAGCAACTCGTCGACACTCTCCGAATCCGCACCTTCGACGCCGGACAATCCCTGCAAGTCTCCCGATTGCCGGCCCGAACGCGTTTCCGGTCCCTCCGGTGAGAATGCCACCGTATCCACGCTCTGGCTTTTCTCCAGAACCCGTTTCTTAAGCGAGTTCACCGTCTTCCCGCCGATTGTCTTCTTGCCGACGGCCTTGGCTTTCACCGCCGTCTGCTTCTGAGCTGCCTTCTTCGCCAACTTCTTCTTGGGACCTTCGCTCTTCATAGCCAGCTTCTTCTTAGCCGTTTTCTTCATCGACGTCATCTTATTGTCGGCAGTTCTCTTCGACTTCGTCTGCCTCTTCTTAGTTTTCTTTCTAGCAGCCATAGGCGCAGTCTACCACCGCACATGTGCGCCACGAACCGAGCTGGTGTATAGCGAAGACACCGACGGCACCTGCTCCGCCATGCACGAGTACCTGCTCTTACGTTTGGGGCCAACTTTCCGCGTGGGCGACTATTTGTCCGGATCTGGGAACATGCGATTAGCTGATTTAATCCGGGCGGAGGCCGATTCTCCCGCGGAATGCCGAACTTCTAATGTCTGGTTCCAATTCGTTAAATGGCACACGACTTCCGACGACTTCCCATCTCTCATTTCGAACTTCTCTAGAAGTCCTATTGTGATGTGCGTTTCAGCGGCTTGCCAATCGCGAGCAGGAAGATGGCACTCTTGTCTTTTGCGTGTGGGGAAAAGAATTGAATCACGTCGTCGTCGAAGAAGGTCAGCCCAGTTGCACCGAGGCGTTGAGCATACGCAGCCAAGTAGATCCTGCCGCCGATGGCGCCCGCCTCCAGCTGGACGGCCCGATAGCCGCGGTTTCCGTATCGCTCCAGGATGCGGGTTAAATCGGCTAGAAAGAAGATGTCCACGCAGGCGTCCGCCGGCAGCTGCTGCTCCAGTCCAAGATGATGGGCCTCGGCGCGGAATTCCCCCTCCTTCAAAAGCTCCAGGGTGCTCTGCGCGCGCCCGAAGAAGTATGCGCCCGGCTTAAGCCCCTCTACTGAATGCACGATCAGATAAAGATCGTTAAGCTGCGCGCCGGGAGGCTCAAGGAAGTCAGCCGGAAGACCTCGCGTGGCGTAGTCGAGAATGGTAGAAAGTTGTGCCAGTGTAATGGATGCCGCCTTATCGAACGTTCGGGTGGAGCCGCGGCGCAGGATTACGTGCTCGGTCGTGTCCTTCGGTTGTTCTTCTTTCCGCAGGCGCGGAAGGCGAACTGCCTCGCCCACCAGCGCGGAAGATAGAAGGACTGGTGGCTTGGTGCGCCACTGATCTACTTCGTCTACCGACTCAAGCGAAGACGCGTCGTGCACCTCAAGCATGGCGGGATATTCGACCTCGTGCTGCGAAAGCGGGATTGTTTCCAAGCCAAGCGGCGGAGCCTCTCCGGGTGCTGGCAGCGAACTCTCCGATGTGCGCCCGATCGGCACGAGGCACAAGGAAACCTCACGCCGGGTATCCAGATCGAGCAGGTGGTTCACCTCGGCGTCCACGAACCCGAGCACAATCTCGGCCGACAGCCCCGAAGCCGCAGACACGGCCAGCATATTTGCCAACAGGGTGCCATTGTCCCAACCGAAATGGCGATAGGTGCGCGCCTGGTACTTCCAGGCGTTCCGCCAGTACGTTCCGGTGGAGAGAATTGTCGCGCGCGCTTGTATCACCGCGGGTTCCATCGCGGTCGCCTGAGCCAGGTTTCCGCGAAAATTACCCTTTCGCAGAAGCCGCAGCGATACGTCCGCCGGATTGAAATGATATACCCCGGCATCCAGGCCCTTGAGATCGTCAGTCACGATGTACAGTTCGATCTCATAAAGGGCTCCAGTGCAGGCCGCGGCGCGAAAGTAGATTTCTCCGCCAGGAAATTTGCGCTGTTTGGTAATCCCCGCCGAGAAATAAAGGATGCGCGCCAGGTCCCGAAGGTCAGGCACAGAATCGGCCCACGACGAGGTCACCGGCTCCGAGATCGCGGAGAGCGCGGCCACCCCTGTTTGCGGCACGTCCCGCGGTAACGGAAGCGGCTCTAATGTCGAATAGATTTTGAAAGGCAGCGGCCGATTCGCCCAGTCCAGGAAGTGGGGATTGGTATGAATATTCCAGTAGGAGTGCTTCGTGCCATCGTGATACTTCCAAGTCGCCTGGATGTCGCGGTTCTTCATCGGTTACTACGTCAGACTAGCACCTGCATCGGACGACGGGCGCAAGCAATAAGCCTGCAAAATGCGAATTGTGCCTGGATCACGGGCAACCCTGAAGCAATAACTGTCGAAACCAGGCGTGGCTGTTGAAAAAGTCGCAGGTTCAGAAAACATTCCAAAATTGGGGGATCGAAAAGTCTATGCGACCCGAGAAGATCGTTTATAGGGCATCCTAACGCGATTTTATTTCTCACGAATTTCTCGGAGTGAGTTTTTCAAAAGCTACAGGCGATTTCACCAACTACGTATGCGATCCAGCATTATCTGGAATGTGAGGATCAAAGTCGCGGTCGACGCCATGGCAAGACTCGCAGCGCCGACGCAGAGTTTCCAAAATTGGGAGCCCAAATTTTCCGCCAGGGATCAAAGAGGAAAAATATATCGTTGCCTGATGAAGGCAAGTAAGCTGGCTCATCGGCAACCAGGCGAATGAGTCCGCCTGAAAGCGTGCCGCACTGCGGTGCCAGCATTCTGCCGGAAGAACAAAGACGGGTCGATGGCGAACACCCGGAGTGTCCCAGATGTGGGAAGCAGTTCATCCCCGCTCGCGACAACGGGAGCAGCCCACGGTTAGAATTTTAGTATGAGCCTGCTGACACTTTCCATCCAGGAGGTAATATGCTGCTAGGACTCGCCAAAATTGCGCGCGTACTTGCCATTCTCGCCGTTCTTGAACTGGCTGCTGGCTTTGTGCTGGCGCAAACCACCAATCCTTTAGTAGGCAGTTGGAATTTCAAGGTGACAGTCACTGGCGGGTGCACGACCAGCTGCAAGTACATGGGCATGCTCGCCTTCAATCAAGGCGGTACGGTCGTTGAAGAACGCGGTACAGTAGTTCAATACTACGGTCTGGGAAACGTTGAGCGTACCGCGTTGGGAACGTGGCGATCAACTACGGGAACACCTCCCTACACGTTCAGAATGAAAAACTTCGTATTTGATTCAACCGGGAAACTCTCTGCGTTTATCCTTGGAACTTCCGGCATTACGTTAAGCTCAACCCTGAATTCCTTTAGCGGTTCGGGAACAGCGAAGATGTTCAGTGCTGGTGGCACTCTGGTCGACACGGCAACCTTCACGATAACTGGAACTCGATTCTGAGCTCACGCCTCGGGCAAGAATCGAATGGGCTAACCGCAGTCTGCGGGCGTTCCAGCTCCTTGCGCATGTGGGTGCGCCGTCCGGTATGCCCGCATCATCTTCCCGACTGAAACCAGCGGCCGCCTTGGTTCGATACCGAACAAAAATACAGTATTTACCCGATTCAGCCAGAGTTGATCGCTTGAAACAGTAAATGCTGGGACGCTAGGAACTGGCGAGACCCTTGCCCATAATGGCTTTTGCCGTTGCCCCTCCTACGTCCCCCGTTTTCCCTCCCCCCAGGGCCGGAGCGCCCGCCAGGGTTTACGGCCCGTACACTTTCCGAAGGAACAGCCACGGTCTTTGCGGACTCGGATTTCAGGGCAGGGGATTTACTTACTAAAAAACGAGCGGCGTCTTACGCAACGACCGACGAATGGGCGGACCGCAGCCTAAAACGTTCCCCCGACTGGCCTCGCGTGCGGATGCGCCTGCCCTGCTCCGCAAGCGCGTAAATCCCCACTTTGATTAAGAGCACTCAAAAGTGGTCGTGGGGCTCGTAAGGCTTATGCCCTGGCTGGTGACGTATGCGCGACGGCAATAAACACGCAGCAAAATTGACTGCCTCTGCCAGTGCTCTACTTACCTTTTGGTCTAAAGGGGGCTAAAAGATGGCAAGCCAGCCAGTTCCGCACAAGCAGACAGAATCAGGGTCACCGTATTGCTCTGACCAGAAATGTGAATACTGCAAAAACTTGCGGGAAGCGCAAGAGCGACTCAACCAAAGCAGTGCCGAGTCCGAAAAGAAAAAGTGACGCAATAGGGAGCAAGGGAACGCAACGGGCAGAAGCAGTGGCGCTAATGTCTCGCCAGCCCCTCGCTTCCACGGATAACTTCGCGATGGCAGAATGGCATGGTCGACCAAGCTCATGACGTGTCCCAAGTCTTCATTGAATTAGGTGTCATAATCGTCGGCTTTGCACTCCTTGCGCGGTTTGCAAATCGACTCGGATTTTCAGCGATCCCACCCTACTTTGCAATTAGGCGTCTACGGATGGCTCGGGAGCCCTCAGGCACTTGCGCCATCAATGAACTGCAATCGCGACTTTGCAACAGTCGGCGCGCCAGCACCCGATCATCAACGACTGAAAGGAAAGCGCGAGCGCGCCCTGCTTGCGCTGCTGCTGGCATGCGGATTGAGAAGGCACGAGGCCGTGGCCTTAAGACTGCATCACCTTCAGCAACAGCACCCACGGAAAGCGATCAACAAGTGGAAGGTGCGCTCGACCCAGATCCCCTGATACCGTGCAGCCATGCTCCTCCGGGCTGCCAGAGACGAGCAGATTTGAGCTTGGGTTGTCCCAGTTTCTCGGTGGACGCGGCGGCATTTTCTAGCGCGCTCCCGCCGTAACGGCAGTTCGTAGTTCCTCGGCCTCAACTCGATTGCGCCCGTGATGTTTAGCGCTGTAGAGGGCGGAGTCTGCGGCCTGCAACATGGCCTCAAGTTCTTCCAGCGAGCTCCCTGAGGCGACACCCATGCTTACGGTGACGACAAGAGGAGCACTAGACACCGAGAGTGCGCAAGCCGCCACCTGCATCCGAATGCGCTCAGCAAGTTGTACGGTTTCTGAGGCTGAACAACCCGGCACGACGATCAAGAACTCTTCTCCGCCGTAGCGGCCCACATAATCATAAGGGCGGAGGCAGCCGCTGATTTCGGACGCGATTTTGCGCAACACTGTGTCGCCGGCGTCGTGTCCGAAGCTGTCATTGACTTGCTTGAAGCGATCGGCATCTGCCATGATGATCCCCACATGGCCGTGGTGGCGCTGCGAACGCTCCAGTTCAATGCGTAGTGCGCTCAGAATCCCCATGCGGTTTCTGATACCGGTGAGCCCATCGTGCGAAGCTTCGTGACGAAGCAATCGTTGAACATTCAGCAGCCGGTGTTGCGTCACCAGCAAGCGGGCGCTAGAGCAGGCGAAGCAAGCGAAAACTACAATCGAGGCAAGCTCGATGCGCTCACGGGCAATCCCGGCTGACATGACCAAGATCAGTAGAGGGTAAAGAAGCGGGAACACCTGAGTGATGACCATTCCCGTGGACTGAACGGGAGCGGGAGGCAGTTCGGCGCGTCCAGCATCGCTCCAGGTGGACGCCGCCCACAACGGAATGAAGAACACCGCACTCCACACCAAGTCGAACCAGGCGCCGGTCTTCAGATGAAGACCCGGCCCGTAGTAGTACGCCGCATCGCTGAGGGCAGAGACCAATACGAAACATCCGACTCGGCCAAATAGAGCACGCGCCGACTTCGTGTGTGCTAGACGTGAACGTAAGAGAAAGGCCGCAACGACCATCCCGTAAACAAGGAAGTAGGGCTCCCAAACCGTATGCACTAACTCGGAACTCGCGCTCTCTCGCGCTGGCAGATAAAAAAAGAACAGGTAGGCTGCAACCGAACAGACGCCTGCCTGCGCGAGATCGAGCATCAGTAGGCTGTCAAAACCGTTCAATTCGTGATCGGGGTCTAGAAAAAGTGCGACGCCAAAAGGAATGAACCAGAACGTGAAGAAAAAATTAGCCAGCCACTGGAGGAAGGATGACCTCAACGTGACTTCGTCGAATATGGCGAGACCCTGGCCCGTGCATAAGATCGAGAACGAAAATGCTGTCAGGCACCAGAAATAGCGGCCAAAACTGTCGGAGCGTTTCCCGGCACCCAGAACGGTAAGCACGGTCAGTAGCCCCAGCGCCAACTGGATCAAATCCGAGAAGAGTGGACCGTGCCCTTGCGTCCCGAACACGAGCAGGACAATGGCGTGCATGCCCCACAACAGGCAGGCTACGGGCATGACCTTTCGGGAAGAAAGCAACGGAACCACCACCCCGACCCTCACGGTTATTATTCGGCCTGGTATGGATCGCCGCTAGTTACGGCTGAGTGAACCGTAGTAATCGCTTATGTGAGAATTGCGAGCTCCCGCTCTGGCATTTGTTCCCGGGCGCAGGTGGGGACGTCTTGGTCCTTTTCCGCTGGGGATCCAGTCGATCGGCAGTCGCCGAGCCTTGCCGATCTCGATGGCCCCGTTTTCTTCCCTCGGGATTCTCGGGATATTTGTCATCGGAACTTGAGGACTGAGTACCGACCGTGCGCCGTTTATCGTTGTAAGAAATTATGGAGCGATGTTCTTCTCCATCCACTTTTGAGCCGCCTCACTCGTTGGAAAGGGGCCAGCCACTTTGGTATCTTGGTGATTGAACAAACTCACCACTATGAAACCGTCCACGTCTGGGCGAATTCCATACCACGGCCACACGCAATCTAACGTATCGCGCCATGTCGCACTGGAGTAGGTGTGCCTTCCACTGCGTTCATTTGGCGGCATGATCTCGCCCTTCATATCATTTTGCCCGATGGCCCCCCAAGAAAGCACAAGTTGCGGTAGCCGAGCTCGATTCTGCGCTTCAGGTCTTCACCTTCTGGACTGCCTGGAACATATTTCTTCAGATTCCAAAGGTTCGGCCCGATGCTGGTGCTATCGCCTTCCGTCGCAGCTTTAGGCAAGGGCACATGGCACGAGCTTTCAGCCAATCCACTATCTGTTCTTTGCTCAGTTCGCCTGTTTGCTCCTGCAATTGCCGAGTAGTCAATCCCTGCGGAGCTTGGCTCAGAAAATACAAAAGCCTGTTGGTTTTCTGTTCTCTTTCTTTGATCGTCAGCGCCATTTTGAGAGTTCTCGCATTTTCAATTCCAGCCGATTGTACTTCCACAGAAGTTGAACTCCTTAGGTTTTGATTTTCTGTTTCGATTTCGTAACAGGATTGAAGTAGTAACTAGTTTTCGCTCGTTCCCTGTCAATCCGCATCGCTGATGCGCCCGAATCATGGGACGCAGACAACGCATCCGTGGAAAGATCAAAGAAGATTGCTGACACATTAGCAAAATGTTCCGTCCACGTGACCGCGTGGAAGTCCACTTTTTTGCGATGCGAGACGAATTTACATATTGATAAACTTTTGGGCTTGTTGCATTTTGTGGACGTGAAGCCAGAAGACATCACGTTGGAAAGGCAGATAGCGTCACTCTCCGGGCATTCTCTTGGCTGCCTTGAGCCGTGCCTTCCGATCAGTCGGGTCGTCCTGGTTTTACTGGGTGTGCTCGTAAAGAATTTGCGTTAGCAGCTCAGGCACGTCCTGCTAGTGCTGGCCTGAGCACAGCATAGACGGCGGCACTCATCCAAGCTTTTGTTTGTACTCTGGATAACTCTCTTTTAGCCAGCGGTTGAATGCTTCCACCTTTTTCACGCCCAGAAACCTCGGCTCTAGATTTGTTCCCACGTACTTGCTTCCGAGCCGCGCGGACTGCGGTGTTGGCTTTTTCGATTGAGAGATATTGGCTTTGTCTTTCTTGGGCATGTCTATTTATTTACACGATGAGGTGATAATTCAGCGGCACGTCCGACAACGTTCGGTTTTCGTAACAGGATTCAGAGAAGCAGTAGCTCGGGTTTCAACAAATCCCAATCATTAATTTCTCCTTAGAATGGGATCACGTGAAGCCTCGGGGGGACGTCCTGCGAATAGACGGAGGAGTGACTGAAATTCTATTGCTCACCGGAGACCTGAAATGCGCTTCCCCCGTATTGCGTCCCTTTTCGTATGCGCCGCGCTGAGTGCCTCCCCCTCGTTGCGCAGTCCCCCAACGGAATCATCAACGGCTTAGTATCGGATCCAGCAAGCGCGGCAGTCGTCGGGGCTGAGATCGTGGCCGTAAATGATGTGACCGGCGTACAGTACACAACGAGAACAAATAGCGAGGGAATCTATCTGCTGCCGAGTCTGCCTCCGGGACCCTATCGGCTTCAGGTCTCGAGGGTAGGTTTTAAGACAATCATCAAGCCCGACATCATTCTCAGCGTCGCCGACGCGCTCTCCATAAATTTCACCCTTCCCGTCGGTGGGCTGCACGAGATCGTTACCGTTGAAGGCGGTGCGCCGCTTGTGAACACCGAATCAGCCGCGGTCAGCACCGTCATAGACCGCAAGTTCGTGGAGAGTTTGCCCTTGAACGGCCGCAGCTTCAACACCCTTCTCCAACTGACTCCCGGTGTTACCATCGCACCCACCAGCGGTGCTGCGGCAACTGGGCAATTCAGCATTGCAGGCCAACGAACAGACGCGAACAACTTCGTTGTTGACGGCGTATCCGCAAATTTTGGCGTGACCGGAGGCCTCCTCCCCGGACAGTCAGGAACAGGAACGTCACAAGCCTTCAGCGCCCTGGGTAGCACCAGTAGCCTGGTTTCGGTTGAGGCATTGCACGAGTTTCGCATCGAAACCTCCACATTCGCACCGGAATTTGGCCGGTCGCCGGGAGGACAGATCGTTCTCAACACCCGCGCGGGTATGAACGCTTTCCACGGCGGATTGTACGAATACTTTCGCAATGACGCCTTAGACGCGAATGATTGGTTTGCCAACGCAGCCGGCAAGCCGAAAGCGGCAGAGCGTCACAACGACTTTGGGGGATTCCTTGGCGGGCCGATCTCAAAGGACAAGACGTTCTTCTTTCTGTCCTACGAGGGAGCGCGGTTAAGACTTCCCCAGACGCAAGGTATTCAACTCCCATCTGAATACGCGCGGACGCAAGCATCCGTAGCAACGGCGCCGTTGCTCGACGCGTACCCACAACCCGACGATCGCACTGTGACCCCGGGAGCGTACACATCTCCGTTCACGGGCGTGTGGTCCAACCGCGCGACCCTCAATGCCGGCAGTGTGCGAATCGACCACACCTTCAGCGACCGGTTTTCGGTTTTTGGTAGGTACAACGATGCCCCCTCTGAGACCGCAAACCGCGTCTTTGGCCTCAGCATGCTCGAAACCGTAGCCGTGAACACTCGAACCCTGACGTTGGGAGCGAATATGGCTTTCGGCAACCAAACCTCGAACGCCGAACTTGTTACGTCACGGGATAGAGTTTCGGGAACCAGCGCTCTACCACATCAAGTGGGAAATTTAGACGCACAGGATCCTTTGGGCCCGCGGAAACCAGCAGTCCCTTTTCTAATAGCTTCGAGATGACAGTTCTTCCCATGCGCTCCTGGAAACCTGTCAGCTGCCGAGCTTGAGCGCGATCCACGTCCCCGGCCAGCACGGCCTCGCGCAAGACTGGATAGCTACCACGTGGCAGACGTCCGGCACGTATCTCGTCCTCGAGAAAGATCTCAATACGGCGAAGTAATTCGGTAGGTTGCAACAGAGACTCCATAAAATCCACCTGGTCAATTGACACTCGAAGAAAAAATTCGCAGAAATCAGTTAGGGCAGCCTGCGACAGACTTCCTCTTCCGTCGAGATCATTGCGTCTTGGTTCATCGGCCGCCATGAGTAGCTCTTTGTAGCGATTCACGCTTCGCGCTAGGCCCCGCGCAACTGACCATAACGTACTGCCGATGCCCATTCTGTGCAGCGTGGCGTACGACATAAGCCGTGCAACTCGACCGTTGCCATCGTAAAAAGGGTGTATCCAGAGCAAACGATGGTGTGCCGCGCCAACCGCGATAATCTGACGCAGCTTAGAGTGGTGCGCGGGATTGTAGGCGTCCTCGAATCGCCGAAGAAAATCGGCGAGAACAGTCGCCGACGGCGGAACGTGGCGGCCGATAGCTACATCGCCAGCGCGCAGCTCGCCCGGGAGCATTCGGATTTTCTCGTGCGTGTCGGGGTTGTCGACTGAAAGTAGTGCCTCCGGCAACCGTTTGCAAAACTCACGGTGCAACCAGAGGAGGTATTCCGTAGATACTGGATTACTCTGGTTGTCTCTTCTCTCGTCGATCTGTGTCTGCAGTTCGATGTGGGCGACCGCCTCTAACTGCAACGCGCGGCGCTGCGGCTCGCGAACATAGTTCTTCGCCAACGCTCGATCGATATCGCGTGGATGGGTATCGTGTCCTTCGATCAGGTTGGAGTAATAACAGTTCATCGAGCGCACAAGCGTACCGATCGACTGCTGCACCACGGGATTGACCCGCCCGGCCAAAGCGCTGGCTTTTGAGGCCAGGTCAACTGCCAGGTCTTCGAGTTTTCTCTCGCCCTCTGGAGGCAGCATCGGCTCCATGAGGGTAACGCTCTCAATTGCCGTATTGTTTGCCGGATTGTGTGCAGCCATTTTGTCCTGTATTAACCTAAACTTACATGATTGGAATGTATCATAATTGCCGGATAAAATGCCGGGGGTAGTAAACCGTTTGTTCCTCCTTAGTACGGAAATCCCAATGAGCAAGATCGAGTCGTCTTCAGCATTTGACTCGGGCTAGACCTGCCAAGAGAATGCCGCAATCAACAGTATGGAATCCCTCCCCGGCAATGCGCTCACGATTTGCCGAGAACGAATCCTCAACGTATCTCGCCGGCAGGATAGATGGGATGCATTGGCATATGCTGTGCCGAGGCGTGTGGTCCAGAGGTCTTCGACCTTACTGGTGCTTGAGAGCCCGAGGATGAGTTTGACCCGGGACGCGCTTTGGCACAACGGACTGTAGCCTCTTCGTGAGAGGAGAGCACGTGAGGGAGATTCACCCTATCAGCGCGTCCTGGATCACACGTCAATGGAGGTGTAATCATGGACGTGCTGCATCCGAGATGTTGCGGTTTGGATGTACATAAGAGCTCGATATCTGCTTGCATTTTGCTGCGTGAAGCGGGACGCGTGCAGAAACACCAGCGTCGCTTTGGCGCGATGACCCAAGAACTGCAGGAGCTTGCCGAATGGCTACGGCAGTTCGGTGTGAGTCAGGTAGCGATGGAATCCAGCGGTGTTTACTGGAAGCCAGTCTGGAACATTCTGGAAGGACAGTTCACGGTAGTCTTGGCGAATGCGCAGCACATCAAGAATGTGCCTGGTCGCAAGACCGACCAGAAGGACGCGGAATGGATTGCGCAGTTGCTGCAGTATGGTCTTCTACGGCCCAGCTATGTACCCTGCGAAATCATTCGCGATCTACGCGACCTGACCAGAATGCGGGCGAGTCTGTCCCAGGAAGCCTCGCGCATCAGTAGTCGAATTCAGAAAGTCCTAGAAGACGCAAACGTAAAGCTGGCGAGCGTGGCGACCAACGTTCTCGGCAAGAGTGGACGGGCAATGCTGGAGGACATCATCTCCGGTGAAGATGATCCCGAGCACCTTGCCTCTCTCGCCCTGGGTCATCTGCGCGTAAAGATTCCCCAATTAAGACTTGCTCTCGAAGGAAAGGTCCGTTCCCATCATCGCTTTTTGCTCCGGCGTTTGGTCGATCAGATACAGTTTGTGGAACACGAAATTGGGTTGCTCGACGAACGTCTGGAGGAGATCGCTCAACAAAGACCGGAGCTGTCGCAAGCGGTTGCTCGCTGGGACACGATACCGGGGATCGATCGAGTGGCAGCGTGGGCTCTTCTAGCCGAAATAGGTGACAACATGGCGCAGTTTCCAACCGCTGGGCATCTGGCCAGTTGGGCCGCGCTATGCCCCGGCAATCACGAGAGCGCCGGCAAGCGTTTGCGCGGTACAACTCGTCAAGGGAGCCCATGGTTGTGCCGCATGGCTTGTCAGTGCGCCTGGGCTGCCGCGCGCACCAAGAACACTTACTTGACCTCGCAGTTCAGACGCTTAGCGGCAAGACGCGGCAAGAAAAGAGCCATCATCGCGGTGGCGCATACCATCATCGTCATTGGCTATCACTTGCAGAAGAACCAGAGCAACTATGAGGATCTTGGCGGAAACTACTTCGATCGCATCCACTCCGACGGTCTCAAGCGGTACTTGGTGAAGCGCCTCCAACAACTCGGGCACAAGGTAACTCTAGAGCCGATGGAAGCTGCTTAACCCACCGCTTCCAAGCAGTTGTTTTCGAGGGAGAAGGTCGTCCCCGATCACGGATGGCGTTAAGCTACCGGTGATCAACGCACTCTAAGGTGCAATCACAGTGGATAAGGAGATCGACCTTGAAACTTCAATCCGTCTGGGTCCCGATCCGTGCTCACGTTAAAGTAAAGGTGGGAGTACGAATGATTACCGATGAGGTGTCCAGCACGATCCCAGGCGGCGACCAATTGTCGGCCACTGTCGCTATCCACCCGCATACCGCAAACAAAAAGTATTGATTTGAGGTTGTTGCTCGCGAGCGCGGCCAGAATGCGCTCGTTCACTTCATGCCACGTCAGATTAGCGCCACCATCGGTGGTTGGGTCATCAAAGGTGAGGGCAATCTCCGGAGATTGGTCCTCTGCCGAAGCTACCGGCATACCGACCAGCATCCCCGTCATCGTGGTGTACTGCAGGAACTCTCTGCGGTTCATGTATTCGAATCGTACCTCCAGGAGGACACAAGCCACTTAGAAGGATAATGTACTGCTCAGATGATCCTTCGGCCATTCCAAGAAGGGTTAGGGCATCATTAAGAGCAATGGCGGCGGCTGCTGCGACACTGGACGGTTGGTCGGCAATCTAGAAGTTGAGAATTTGGTGTAGCGGTACAGAACGTGCCTAACCTGGCCGGGAGTTGACGTGCCAGTTCACCTCCCTCCTGCTGCAGTGCCCTGTATGCGGGTCTCCATTTCGCGCGGGGTAGGACCCGCAGGAGTAGGAACGTCGACCAGCTGCTCAAGGAGCTTTTCCATCGCTCCAATCCCATCATCGACTGCAGCTACTTCTGCCTCGCTCAATGGTATCTCTTGGCGGAGCTGCACACGATCCACCTCGACTCACGACTTTTGAGCCGCCTGAGGCGGCCAGTTGGGCGTTTCAATACCGAACTGCTTGGCGTACTCGGCGTTCAACCGCTGCCAGCCGAACTTCATGGCCTCGGGCCCGACGATGCGTCCAATCGGAGTTCCGCTGAGAAGGTGATCCAGAACATCGAAGCAAATGTGCCACCCGGCGGCGCCCATTGCGATGAAGCGGTGACCGATGTTGGTCCACAGCGTCAGGCGCGTGCCGCCACGAAAGGCTTCGAGTTCCCACCGCATATCGAAGCCACCCCACTTGTACTCAAGCACCTCGGGAGCGTCGGCTCGCGTCACTCTTGTTTCGGTAACGCGCGGCGTGGGCGCTCCCACCGTGGTGAGCTTCACCGTGGTTCCAACCGTACCCAGGCTCCCATCGGCTTCAAAGGGCGCCCACTCGCGCAGATGCGCCGGCTCGGTAAGCGCCTCCCAGACTCTGTCCGGCGAGTGGCGCAGTTCTCTGACGAGAATGAGCGTCCACTTCTCTCCGTCCTTTCGTACCTGCGCCCCGCTGGCCGGACCCGGTGCGTACTGCTCGCGAACGGTCATCTTCTTCTCCTTAGCGTGAATAGCGTGCCAGTTGGGTGAGCTGAATGAGGTTGCCGCAGGTGTCGTTCAGCATCGCAATGGTCGAACCGGTCACGTCGGTGGGCGGCATCGTGAACTCGGCGTCGCGGGCCTTGATCCGCTCGTAGTCGCCCTTGACGTTGTCGGTGTAGAACATGATCGCGGGCTGGCCCTGTTGAAAGATCGCCTGCTGGTACGCTTTGGCTGCTGGGTTGTTGTTCAGGGCCAGCTGCAGCTCAGTGCCGTCCGACTCCTCGGGCGAGGCCACGGTCAGCCAGCGATATGAGCCCTGACTGAAATCGGTCTTCTTGGCAAAGCCCAGTGCCTCGGTATAGAAGCGCAGGGCCTTATTCTGGTCGTCCACGTATATGCTGGTCACTTTGATTTTCATTTCGTTTCTCCTTTGCCACGTTCGCGGTTTGGGCCGCGTCGTCTTCTCCTTGTCTTCTCTTTCGTTGGCGTTGACTGATCCATACGGTCGAGGTGGCGTTCGAGAGCATCTAGGTGAGCGGACCAGAACCGACGGAACTGAGCCAGCCAGGCATCCACCTCCTGAAATGGTTCAGGTTTCAGCCGGTAGAGACGGCGCTGTGCGTCCACCGAGGATTCCACGAAACCGGCATCGCGCAGCACGCGCAGGTGCTTTGACACGGTCGGCTGCGTCATACGCAGTTGACGCTCGATCTCTCCCACCGACTGTTGGGACGAGACCAGCAGGCTCAATATCGCCCGGCGGTTCGGCTCCGCAATGATTTCGAACACGGATTCCATTCCCTGTGCATACTCCACGGAGCATATACGTGTCAAGGTATATGTAGGCAGGCGGCCCAGGCAACGGTGGCCGAAGTGGGTTTCGATAGCTGTGCCGGGAATGAAGTTGTCCTTTGCAGGCTCGATGCAGGTTTGTGGGCTTTAGGAAAGCTTTCTCAAGCGTTTTAATTCGAGAAGTAACTCGCGGCTTGTTTCGCAGTTTGCTCAGCCCTTTCAATAGCGGCTGCCGCCTCCTTAATAAGCTCATCAGCCTTTTTCCTGGTCTTAGCGGGCGTATCTATCACGGGAGAGCGGCCCTTCAAGGATTTGAGCTTTGTCGCAGGCTTCTCACTGTGAATCCAAAATGGACTGCCCTCGATATCAACGTTCAGCCACCGAGGGCAGTGCGCTACGCTTGCCGTGTAGCGGTACAACCGTAGCGCAAGATGGTCTCTCTGCGAAACGCCAACAAACCCCAGCTTCTGCTTTTACACCGTACAAAACTCTCGCCAGAGTTGCACAAGGGATTATGATTTGGCCGAGGTATTAGCAAATGCGCGGCGTAGTGAGTGAGAGAGCGCTGGCTTGACATCTGTGCCCAGGCCGTAACCGAGCAAGACCCCGAACGCTTGCTAAAATTGGCTCACGAAATCAATCGCATGCTCGAAGAGAAAGAGCAGCGTCTGCAAACAGCAAGGGCAAATAAGGCACGCGCCACTTGCGTCCAACTCTCGATTTAGGGTTTTCTGGGGCCAACTGATAATACCGACCATCCATCGAACCAGGCGTAGGGCGAAGGGATTGTGGCGAGACACTGGCGAGAGCTTCTGCCCGTTGCCTGCCTCTCGTCCTAAAGCATTGTAGCGAAGCCTCCTGCGACAACTAGCTTTGCGGGGAACCCAGGAGGCTTCAGCGTGCCTGCGAGTTCTTTCTGCAAAATCGCCAGGATCGGGCTGGCCTGGCTAGGCGCATGCCCCGCAAGCGCGCAGGCGCAGAATGCCCCACTCACGCTTGCGTATCAACAAATGCGGCTCAGTCGGGAACACCCGCCCAGCAGTGGCGCACGCCAGCCACGCCGTTCGGCTTGCGGAGGTAACGGAATCGTAGATGAGCAATTGCTGAAGATGGCTGTTGGGTGCCTCCGATCGTCTCGAGATCCCGCCTAACTGGTATTCACTGAAGCTAGAAGTCGGCAAAGAATATCCTGCTTCAAACTGTGGCTGAGTAGCACGGCTGTACTGGAACGCGGTTTTCACATTTAATGGGAGAGCTTCAGTTCTACGAACGAGAGGATTTTCACAGGCTGTCACCGAAATACAGCTTTCACCCGATGGTTCCGAATCGTGACCGAGGTAGCATTGCCTTACACAAATAGCCGACGATACCTTTGACCCTCAGGTGATCGAAAACCCTGAAGGGAGATTCTCCGGCCCACAAAAGCCTTACCGCGAAGAGGTTTCTGCCCCCGCAGTAAGCTCAAGAAAACAGCTCAAATTCAAAAGGAGAAGCTTATGCATCCGTATTTTTCGACACAAGTCCAGCCTTGGCAAACCTTTAACCCAATTGACATTGGCATGTACCAGAGGCCGTCGCCATGGTTCGACCCATCTGCTTATCAGGCTTTCAATCCAGCTCCGTACCGCGGTGCGTTTCCAGGTTTTGAGACAAACCCGTACTATGCAAATAATCCATACTACGCAGGTATTGTCCCCAGACCGGTTTTTCCCACGTACCCTCCTGTATCCTTTTCACCGGAGATGGCGCACGGAATGCCACCGATAGGTTTTCCGGGATTCGGCATATCCCAGTACCTTTCGCCGGAAAACTTCGTCTCCAGCTTCGGCAAAACCACCGGGAACTATCTCCCTCCTGAGTTCCTGGAGTTTCTACGTGCGGAGTTACTCCGATGCGGCAAAGCTCTACGGGCAGTCGCTCCCGCTCTTGAGCACGAGAACAGGGAAGTGAAAGAGCAAGCGCATCTTGCCGCTACTGCCCAGTTCTTCTACGCTCTTGGTCTGCTCTACACCCGCGGGATCATCATCCCTCCCGAGGTGCCTGGAGCTTCCAGCCGAGCGGATGAGCCATCTCCGGTCACCGCGTGTGAGGTGTTTGGAGAGGCCTTAGAGCGCTTTGCCAGGGAACAGTTCCAGGAACGTGGGACTGGAAGGGAACTGGGTGAACTTTCGGAGAAAGCCCGTCTCTGTTTCCGCGCTTTGGCACCCGAGTCGGAGCAATTAGAGCGCGTCAGGGACGAGGGTATTAGACTCGGCAGGAAAAAGGCCGTGAATGCGTAACCCAGGAAATTGTAGATTTACGATTCTGGACCGACGCTATGAGCGTCGGTCCGTTCTTTGTACGCATTCGTGGACAATTGGGGTTTGTTAGACGCTCTTAGGAATAACTCACGTTGGCACCTTCAAAATCAAATACGCGCCCACCAATGCAAAGACCACATCCGGGAACCAGGCAGCGAGCACTGCTAGGATGTCCACCAATCGTGGAGTTTGGTGGACATAGTAAGGATGGACGGGCCTTGTTCCAGTTTCGGGAAAAAGTACAAATTTGCTCTGTTGCCAAATTTGCTGATTCCCATTCCCTTTAGGCGCACAATTCTCCCACCTTTCATACCGCATTCAACTGGCCCTTTTCGCGCAGTCGGTTCCGAACCCGGGAAATCAAAAGACGGTAATTTGCCAAGAACTACGGGCTGTCGATCGTGCATTCTTGGCAGGAACTCCGATCTCGGAGAGGACATATTTTGACCCAAGGCATTCGCGAGCCAGACTAGGCAGGTGGGACGTTCCTGATCGCGAGCTTGTCCAAGCGCAAGACAGGACAACCACGGGAGCACTCGTGGAAGGAGTATCGAATGACTGACGGAAGAGACTCTGCTTCTTTCGAGACTGAATATAGCACCTCGCGTGCAGCTTTCCACGCGCTCGTAGTTCATCGCATCTATCACGAAGACAATCTTTTTGCGCAGCGCACGTATGCTCTGCTTGCGATCCATGCATTTCTGGTCGCCGCCTTTTCAGTGCTCTTGACACGTGACCGGAGAGAGCTAATGCCGTTTCTGCTCCTTATTCCTGTGCTTGGAGCGTTGCTCGCGTTTTTTCACGTTCTATATGGCCGACAAACGCATCGTGCGATTGCGTTCTGGCGAATGTACGTCAGACTCATCGAAATGGCCTGGAAAATGTCTCTAAGCATATGAAAAATAAAGCCATTATTATATAGTCATGGCATTCCACCGAAGGTTCCATTCGCATGTTCATGATTCATGAACATGCGGAATTGATGAACTATATGTTCATAATACATCATAGTTCATGATTCATGTACAATACATAATACTGAACATAGTCTACAGAAATGGATCATACAGGCCAACACGTGCAATTGATCGAGACAGCCCTCGAAGGTCTCCGGCGTACCACCGGGCTCACCGCGAACATAACCCGCCTTGACCCGAACATGGTTCTCCACCAGGATCAGAACCAGCGATTCGTCACGTTCATTGAAATACAGGCACAACACCGGAAATACCAATTTGCCGTCGAAGCCAAGCTTGGCGTGAGAACTGAGTTGCTTACTCAAATCAGAGCTCTCTGGCCCCACAACCAGCAACCCCCTCTCCTCGTTGTCGCCCCCTACATCACAAACTACCTCGCGGAAAAATGCCGAGAAATCCGACTTCCATTTCTCGACACCGCTGGAAATGCCTACTTAGCAGACCACGACCTTTTTATTTACGTCACGGGTCAGAAAAAACCCCCAGATCTGGCCCCAGCCCAAACAAACCGAACAAACACCGCCGCGGGTCTGCGGGTCCTGTTTGCGTTTTTGTGCCGCCCACCATTGCTAACCGCCCCATACCGAGAACTGGCTACCACGGCTAGAGTGGCACTCGGCACAATCGGGCCAGTCATCAAGGATCTTGAAACAAGAAAGCTAATTGCAACATTTGGAACGACTCCTCCAAAACGCCGCCTGCTTGACGCCAAGGCCCTGCTGCAAGAGTGGGTCACCTTCTACCCCGCAACACTCAGACCAAAACTCCAACCTCGGAGATTCCGTGCCCAAAATCGCGAGTGGGCGCAGCAAACTGATTTGACTCGTTTTGACGCCTATTGGGGAGGCGAGATGGCTGCGGACCGCCTCACCCACTATCTGAAACCTGAGATGCTAACGATTTATACCCGACACAACCCGACAAAGCTGATAGCAGAGTTCCGGCTCAGAGCAGATGTCAACGGTGACATAGAGATGCTCGATGCCTTTTGGGACCAAAATCTGATCACCGGGACACGCGACGTGGTCCCGCCAATACTCGCCTACGCCGACTTGATGACTACGACTGATGCACGGAACCTTGAAGCAGCGAAATTGATCTATGAACAGCACATCGCGCCAAATCTTCCACCTGCGTAAGCCGGTGAGCCGCTCGTCCTTGAGCCACTCAAAGCAGTTGCACAAACCGCGAACGCATTGCGCTTCCCATTCTTTCTAACGGGTGCGACGGCCCGAGACCTGATCCTCGAAAACATATTCGGCAGACCTCCGGGACGGTTAACGCGCGATTTGGACTTCGGCTTCGCTCTCTCCGACTGGAAACAGTTCGAGAGCCTTAAGGCAGCATTGATCGCAACCGGACGATTTGAGGCCAGCAGGGCGATCCCGCGCGTCTCATACCTGTACTCTCCGGACACCAAAATCAACGTCGATCTCATCCCATTCGGAGGTATTCAACAGGGCTCGACTATCTCCTGGCCTCCGCAGAATGATTTTGTGATGAACGTTGCCGGTTTCAGCGAAGCTCTCGAATCGGCGATCCAAGTACAAATCGACACCCATCTTGTGGTACCGGTCGTCTCTTTGCCGGGTCTCACTGTTCTCAAGGTGTTCGCATGGGTGGACCGTAAGCACGAAAGGCGTGACGCTCCCGACATTTTGAAGATCATCTCCGAGTATGCAGACGCGGGCAATGAAGAGCGTCTGTACACAGACGACCTCCAACTTCTTGAGGCCGCAGAATTCGACATTACAGCGGCAGGAGCGCGACTTCTGGGCAGAGACGCCTGCTGCATCTGCACCGCGGAAACTGCAATTAGCGTTGCCAATGTTCTGACTGACGTCAGCTTGAGGCAAGAACTGCTCAACCAGATCATCCAGAGCGGAGCCAGGTCAGATGAGTTTTTTGCTGATCATTGCGCGCTGCTACTGGACAACTTCGAGCGTGGGTTCAAAGAAAGGCAGCACCGCGATGAAGGCCGTTAAGACAGAGCTGACGCAACGGGACCCGGGAATAAAATACAAGCCATACGAGTTCGTACTTGTCTATCCGCGAACGTGTCGATTACGTCAAGGTGGAGTCTGAAAGCCTCGGCGGTCTCCCCACCCTGAATGTCGCGTGGCTGCCTGCCGTTTTCGGTAGAATACGACTTTCCCCAATGAACGGTCCGGTCCCATGAAGGGTTAACGCGTGAGCATAGTCCAGGTCCGCCAAATCGAAGGCTATCCCGAAGCCACCTTTGCTGGCCTTATCGACATGTCCGATTACGATGGCAAAGCCGCCGATCACCGCAAGGGAGCATTCCTGTCCCGCGCCGTTGCCGCCCTTGCGCTGGTGCATGCAGCTGGGGTCTCCCCAGATGTGGCCGCGAAAGCGGTGGTAGACGGCTACGGCGACAATGGCATCGATGCAATTCACTACGACGAAGCAGATCGTCTGTTATACATCGTCCAATCAAAATGGGACGGGGACGGCACTGGCAGTGTGGAATTGGGGGAAGCCCAAAAGTTCGTCGCAGGTGTGCGGGACCTAGTCCATCCTCGATTAATCTCTCGGCATTGGACGGAGCTTTACCACGGACGAGATGATCGCGCTGGAGCGCGACAACATTCGTCTCATGCGTAGCACCCAGGGGCAATATCCCGTGCTCGCCAGTGGCGGCACCATAAGAGAGATTGAACGCGACTACCATCTCAGCAGCAGCCAGCATCGGGCAATACAGGACGTTCTCACCAGCCGGATCAGATCACGGCGCTTGAGGGCGTAGCCGGGGCAGGCAAGACTACTTCTTTGAGCGCCATTCGTGACGCCGCCGAACGCGAAGGCTACAGCGTCGAGGGTTTTGCACCTACGTCACGAGCTGCACACAAACTTGGGGGAGGCCGGAATCTTATCGAACACACTGCAGCACCACCTTGCCCGCGGAACGCAGGCTGATGCCGGAGAAAAGCATCTCTACGTGGTTGATGAATCGAGTCTCGCCAGTACCCGGCAGATCAATGACTTCCTACAGCGGCTGGGAGAACAAGACCGCGTATTGCTGGTGGGTGATGTGCGACAGCATGAAGCTGTCGAAGCCGGACGCCCGTACTTCCAGTTGCAGCAAGCCGGGATGAGAACGGCGCACCTCGACGAAATCGTGCGCCAGCGGGACCCAGCACTCAAGGAAGCGGTCGAGCAGTTGGCCCGTGGCGACGTACACGCCGCCGTCGAAAACCTCGACCGCCAAGGGAGGGTGCAACAGATAGAAAACCGCGAAGAACGATTCCAAACAATCGCCCAAGACTACGCCCGTCATCCCCAAGGCACGCTACCGAGCTGAACCGCGAAGGCGTCCCCACAAAAATGAAGAAGACCTGGAGTGCAAACGTAGTCAGAGGGATCATAATGAATCCGACCCACTGCGGAAAAGTTCGTACAAACTTCATATTGAAGAGAAACGGAAGCTCTATAGAGAAGCCCCAAAGCGAATGGAAACTATTCCCTGGGCAGCATAAAGCCATCATTAGCGAAGCAGTATGGCAAAAAGCCCAGACAGTACGCCGACGAAAAGAACAGAAATCGCGCGCGATTGGAGCGCCATTGCTTCTGTCAGGACTCCTCACATTGCGGGTGGGCCATGGTTAAAGAGGGCAGCTGGGGAGGTGGCTACTACAAGTGCGGAAATTACCATCAGACTCATAATTGCCAGAGAAATAGCTATCGTCGCATTCATCTTGAGGCTCATGTCCTTGAGTATTTGTTCACACTGCTGCGCGATGACCGCCTCTATGACAAAGTCGAGCAGCGCGATGATTCCCGCATGCTCGACCAAATAAGAGCTGATAACGTTCGGATTAACTCTCAATTGAAAGAAATGCCCAGGAGAAAGAGTCTTCTGTTCGATTTGTACGAGACCTGCCAGATATCAAAGCCTGAGTTTCTTGATAGACGGGCAGGACATGTGAAAAAAGAGCAGGAATTAGCCGCTGTGCTGACAGAGAATGAGGCCAAACTAAGACGGCTCGAAGCCTCTGTAATTAATCCTGAAAGGTTCAAAGCCCTTAAAGGCTCTGGAAAAGGGGTTCGAGAAGTCAGATGTCGCAGCCAGGAAGGAGAAGCTGCAAACGTTGATCGATACCATTGTGATCACAAACCATAGTTTCAAGCTCAACTTTCACTTATCCCCAGCCACCGACTAGACGACTGCTACTCCCGTAGTTATGATTCTACTCGGAGGTCTACACCACAGGCCATTACTATATGTAAGCTCCCTGTGTGCTCTTTGGACACCCCGGAAGCCCTCCGCTGGACTTAATATCGGGCTGCGGCTTTAAAATCCGCGGTTCAGCGGAGGAGTCTTCCGCCCAACAGTGATGTCTGCGGCGGATTATCCCATTTTAGATTTGTCTGGTGCCGCGAATCTGTCCATACACACTCGGGGCGGGGTGTCGGCGGATTAACAGAGCAGCAGCGATTAAAGCCAGAGAATAGTGACGTTATATCAAGGGAACTCAACAATGCCGATACAAATGGACGCGGTGCTTCGTCCTACCAGTAAGTGAAGTTCACCTTATCAAGCCAAATCGCGTAATCGTACATATTCTTGTTGCCGTCTTGTTGGTAGTTGATGGTGACGCCAGTCCAACTGGTGCTTCTAGGGTACTTGTAAATATTTAGAGTCGCTGTGTTTCCGTTGAAAGTGATGGATTTGAAGAGCAGGCGACCGCCCGACGTTCTCTGCACTTGAAGCACGAGATGGTTCCAAGCGTTGTTCTTCGGCCAGCAAGGCACTCCAGTCGGCACCCACTTCTTTGCGGCAGGATCGTAGATGTCCCACTCGTGGCCCCCGGCGATACGGCATTCATGACCCCAAATGAACGCATGCCCGCCAGTGAATTGGTTGATATCGAACTCCAACGCTTGCGAGTATCCGATATTCTTGGCGTAGAAATACGCCTCGTACACAAAATTGTGGAGATTCGGGGTCAGGGTGTTTTTCGTGTCAGATATGCCCTGCGAAGAAAAATCTCCGATGATGTGATTGTTCCATAGCACGTCGCCATAACTGATCGTCCCCCCGATATTATGTTTTGCGGAACTGCTGCTGATTGCGGGTGAGGTGATACCGGGAGTACGGCTCCAATTGATTTTGCTTCCGGTAGGCGAACATGTCGTGCAGATTCCCCAAGTGGGAGCCAGCAGCGCATATCCGCTCCATCCCTTTTGCTGTTGCAGGTTGTAGATTTTGTGGTAGTAAGGACTCGTCGTTTGGCCGAACGCTCCAGCAACCACTGTGGCAAGGAACAAAGCAAAGGCATACAGTTTCATTTTTAACGTCTCCAGCAAATCCTGTATGGAATTTCGGTTGAGATTAAGGAGGGTTCTACTTACGGTCAATAGGAAAATGTACTTCCGTGTAAGACTTTTGTCAGGCGGGACGTGGCAATACGTAACGAATCGTTAGGCTGGCACCTTGACCGCTTGGCGGCTTCTGCAAGACCTTATCCCCGTAATCAGGTGCCATCGCGTCCTGCATCACTTTGCAGCAAACTGGCACCCGGTGGTCTGGCCCTGGATAACCCCCCATGCCCCTGTGAATCTCGCCCGCGTTGACATCAACGTATCTGCTGCCCTCACGGACTGCTTCGTCCATTATCCGATAAAGCTCGTCGCGGAAGTCTTCGGCAGTTAATGGCATAATCCTTGCCCATTATTCTAGTCCTGGCTCAACCGAGAGGAGCATAATCTTCGAATGCAAATAGACCTAAATCCGAGAGAAGTCGAAGCAAGGTGGGACTGGGTATTGAGCAGCAGATTGCAAAACTTGAGGACTGACTACCGACCGTGCGCCGTTTATCGTTAAGAAATTATGGAGCGATGTTCTTCTCCATCCACTTTTGAGCCGCCTGACTCGTTGGAAAAGGGCCAGCCACTTTGGTGTCTTGGTGATTGAACAAACTCACCACTATGAAACCGTCCACGTCTGGGCGAATTCCATACCACGGCCACACACAATCTGACGTATCGCGCCATGTCGCACTGGCGTAGGTGTGCCTCCCACTGCGTTCAGTTGGCGGCTTGATCTCGCCCTTCATATCATTTTGCTCGATGGCCCCAAGAAATCACAAGTTGCGGGAGCC
>WNGE01001881.1_pt1 | contig 26123 bp, 24 predicted proteins | sample 5400651 | NCBI WGS metagenome assembly WNGE01 (sample SAMN13153370, study PRJNA577476) | soil metagenome | isolation source: 60 cm soil or saprolite under grassland replicate 2 | place: USA:California | collected 2016-06-15 | reverse complement strand
CGAATCTGGACACGATGCGCCTTGATCGTTCGACCCGACCAGTCATAGAACGCCACCTCGGACGCGGCCACGTCGACCTGCCGAGAAACGTACTCGACCGCGGAGTCCGGAATCTCGCTCCGGCCACGAGGAAACCGGCGCATGCGCAGCGAGACATGGTGGTTGCAGGCGGCAATCGGGCACTTGTGGGTCTCAGCCATCGCTGGCCCTCTGCCGCAATGCGTCTGCGGGGAGGGCGAGCAGGCCAAGATCGACCCCGGCGAGCGCGCCATTGCGCCACTCGGCCACGATCCGCGCATGTGCGTCCGGCGCGGGCCGGTAGCTGAACCGGCCAGACGGCGGGCGCGGTGTCACCGTGGCGACGGTGGACGCCTCACCGGTGCCCGGGTCGACGACGCTGCCGCCGCTCTCGGCGATCTGCTTGAGCAGCGCCTTCAGGTCGCCGGGCCGGATCCGCTCACCGACCAGGCGGGGATGATGCGCGGCGACGAGATCCACGACGGCGGCGCTTTGCCCTGCGCCGGGCAGCAGGTACCGCTCAACGAGGCCCGGCTGATGTACACGCACCCAGGCCGTCAGCGCCGCTTCGTCCAGGTCGATCGAATTGCCGCCTTTGCGGATGGAGATCAGCCCGATCCTGGTCCCATCCGGCAGCAGAACCTCCTGCTGCGGTGTTCCAGTCACGCGGGCGTCAGCGAAGGCATTCTCTGCCTCCGCCCGGGCGGTGTCGTACGCCCTGGTGATGGCCCCGGCCGGGCTCCGCCCGGTCCTTGACCCGGGTCCCCTGCTCGCACGAACACGGCACCTGCGCGGGGAGAGGGGAGCTACCGGGCCAGTCAGCTATGCCCTGCAAACCGTGCACCACACCCGAAACCGCAGGCCGAAACCCCGCTTGACACCTGCCTGCTCCTTCAGGGATGAATGGACACGTCCGCACCCTCGCCCCTTTTAATCCGGCACGGCATGTTTGCCTCACAGCCAGAGTGTTTAAATGCACCATAAGCTCGGCTCGGGCCGGATCCGCAGATGGGCACCCACATGGGCTGCTCGAAACACGACCGGAGGACGTCCGATGGCGCACCATTTTAGAGTTTCTACTGTAGACGATCTGATGCGCGTCGCGGTTGATGCGCTTCGGTCCGTCCGAAGGGGTTCACATTAATCCGACCAAAAGTGACTGCACAGAGATAGTGGCGGCCACATTTGACCTCACCAACCCGCGTGCTCGGGTTAGCCGGAGCGCAAGCAGAGGGCGGCTGTTCAGCGCGCTGGGAGAGCTCTGCTGGTATCTGTCCGGGTCGAACCGAACCGAGGACATTGCCTACTACGTCAATTACTACCGGCAGTGCGACGAGGGCGGTGTGATCTTCGGCGCGTATGGACCCCGTCTACTTTCATTCGATGGCGTGAACCAGATGGACTATGTGATCCGGAAGCTGCGGCACACTCCGTCCTCACGGCGCACGGTGATCCAGCTATTCGACCACCAAGACGTTGTCGAACATCACGCGGATGTGCCGTGCACGTGTACCTTGCAGTACCTTCTCCGTGACGGGCGCTTGTCAGCGATCACCTACATGAGATCGAATGACGTCTTCCGTGGCCTGCCGCACGACCTGTTCTGCTTCACAATGTTGCAAGAGTTGATCGCGCGCTCGATTGGAGCAAAGCTCGGCTCATACCACCATATGGTAGGGAGCTTGCATATGTACGACCAGGACGCCCAGGCTCTCGACGCGTTCATCGCGGAAGGCTGGCAGGCGACGACACAAGCGATGCCTCCGATGCCGCCCGGCGATCCCGGGGCAGGAGCCTCCCACCTGCTCGGCGTAGAGCGCCTACTCAGGACAGGCACGCCGCCAGGGGATGTGGACTTCGGTCCCGAGCCCTACTGGGCCGACCTTGGTCGGATGCTTGGTGTCTACGCCGTGCGTAAGGGTCCGCGAGAGGCCATCGAGCACCTCCGGGCAGCCATGGACAGCGACTACTACAACTCATACATCACCGACCGCGTTGACGGTCTCGGCCGCAACCGCTCGTAGCGGAGCAAGCGAGTTCCATACTCCTTTTGGCCCTCTGCGCTTTGGACCGGGCCCGTGCGGCTGTCGCTGATCTGAGCCAGCACTCGTGTTGCGGTCGCTGAAGGATGTCATTCCAGTACACTTCTCGAGCTTGCCACGCGACGATCAGGGCAATTCAGCCTGCGCCCGGCAGAGCACGTAGGGTCGCAGCAACTCACCTCCGATGGTGCCATCAGAGGCTGAAAAACACCACGGCATGAACGACCAAAAACAATCGTGCAGGCGCTGGCTCCGTACGAAACGGGTCGGGCAGCTGCTGGAGATCACATGCGCCGCTGCAAGGCAGTTTTGCCCGGCTGGCCAAGCTGCATCGTCGAATCAGCCGCCTAACTAGGCCGATGTGACGATCAGGTCCCTAATCACGCAGCCGTTACGACCACGGACAGGACCCGCAGCCGCAAAGCGAACATTCATTGCGGCTGGCGCGCTGCAGGCTGGTCCGCAGTAGCATCCTTCACCAGGACCCCGTTAGGCAGCCGCCGGTACACCCTCGCCACGTTTGCGGCAAGCTTGGCCTCGACCTCCTCCTGCAGGTCAGCACCTACCATCTCGGCCAGACCGAACAAGAAGATCGCAGTATCCGCCAGCTCTTCGGCTACCTCCTGGCGGCCCTTGCGCCAGGCGTCAAATGCCTCCGCTACCTCACCGCTCAACAAGCAGAACTCCAACGGGACATCGGTCGTGTTAAAGCCTTTCACAAGTTTGTTTTCCCATGCGAGCTTCTGCGCCGACTTGATCTCCACCGCGTCTCCTCCTACGCCGGGCACACCGACTCTCACCAAGCAAACTCGTCTTGGAGGCGCTTAGAAAGCCGCCTCAGCGAGGACGGAACGCTGCTCACGGCATCTTGTGTCTCATAGACGCTTCCATGCCGTGGGCGAGCGCGTCACCAGAACAGCTCACATGTGGATAACGTCTTGCGGCTTGCCCTCCCCCAGGTAGGCGGGTTGCGCGATCGCTTTGTCCGCGCAGGCACATGCGTTTTCGTCCGTGGCGTAATAGACGTCGTCCATCGGGGTTCTCCGGGTTCGAGAGTTTCGGCCGTTCCACGCCGCCCCGTACCCATTCGGCGCCTCGGTGTAGTAAGAGATATTGGCGACCTGCGCGGTGCCGCCGACGACAGGTCCTGGCGGATGCTGGTGCCTGCCGATGTGCTGCTTGCCGTGGGCGACGCAGGCGGCAACCCGCCAGCCCAGGCCTGGCCCAGGCGGTGACTCCGGCGACCTGGCCCCGGCTCGCGTCCTTCGCGCTGAGCACGCCGGTCAACTAGGTGAGACGCCGTGAATCCCGGTGCTCGAATGCACGGATCCACTCGGTGCCGGTGAACCAGCGGTTGATCCGGTCGATCGCGCGGTCAAGCACCCGCCGGACGGTGGCGGTGTTGCCTGTGGCGTCTCCGGTGTCAACCGGCGGCTGATGAACCAGCTCAACCGGTCCAGCCCGTGAATTGCGATCACCGCTCAGCCACGGTCGGCCCCGACGAGCTGCCTGGCAGGGAACTCATCCCATGTCCGGCCATCCAGGAGGCGCCCGCCAGCCTTGGGCGTGGTCCCCCCGACCTGCCCCGCTGTGGACGTCGTCTGGTAGCAGGCTGCCCGCCGTCCGCATGAACTCGACGCGGGCGGTCAGGCCCGGGAACTGGCGCTCTAGCGCTGCCAGATCCTCCTCGTCCAGGTCGTCCCGGATGAGATGCATGGCGAGGTCCCAGCCCTGCGGGCGCTGGTCGGCCCGCTTGATCTTCGCGGCGACGATCGCCGGGTCACAGGGCCGGATGATGCCCTCGGCCTCCAGCTGGTCCAGGGCGGTGCGCACGGTCCGCTCGGACAGGTCGGTGTAGCGGACCAGCGTCCGGACGCTGGGAAACGCCTCCTTGCCGTCCGGGGCAGCGTGGTTGGCGAGCCCGACCAGGACCGCCTTGCAGGCGGGATTCCGCTTTCCGCTGCGGTCGCGCGGCACGGGCGCAAGATTGAGAGCCCATGAGATCGCCTCGACGCTCACCGGCTCGCCGCCAGCTCTGCGGGCCGTGCCAGGCGCCGGTCAGCCGGGGCTGGCTCGGCGATCCCCGCGCCGTTGGCGGCGGGAGCGCTACGGCTGCCGCCGCTGATCCCCGGGTGGGAGCGCAAATGGGAGCGTGATTCGCTTAGCGGTGCGGTCTCCTGCGCGCTCGTGCTCGCCTCCGCTAGCCCTGGCCTGCGCCAATGGGCGGTAAGGGGGAGCGGGGGAGTGGTGCTGACAATCCTTACAAGCGAGGGGTCGGTGGTTCGAGCCCGCCTGCGCCCACCACGGCCTCCTGACCTGCAAGAATACGTGGTTCGTCGTGCCTTGGTCGAGGCTTTATCTGGCCATCATCAAGGTGCGGAGGGAGCCCGGTTGACCGCGCCCAGGATCCATGACCTGCGGATAATCGGCAAGGTCATGGCTCGCGTGAGCAGCTGCACCACTCGGTGAACCATCGCTTATCTCGATTGCCGTGCTGCGGGCAGAGCGATGGAGGGGACTGGCCGCGTCGGGTCGCGATCTCCCGCCAGGACCAGCCCGCCCGACACGCCGCCGCCTGAGTTGGTCACTGGTGGCGATCACAGCATTTACGGCGACGACGAACGTTCCGTCGATCAAGGAATGCGACGCTCATCGAGACGACCTCGCCGAGGCCGAGGATGCCAATACGCGTGCGCCGCGGTTCGAAAATGAGTCAGTCGAGCCCGCCGAGAACGTTCTGATCCCAGTCGATAACCGATCCGGTGACGACACCCGAGCGGTCGGACAGGAGCAGGACCACGAAATCGGCTACGAAGAAGTCCCGTGGATGCTGGTCGCCTCAGCTCTTGCGGCGCTCGGCCCACGCCCGCAGCGCCTCGCGCAGGGATTGCGGGGTCCAGTCCTCGCGCACCGCGTGCCGGAGGATGTCCGCCTGGGACGGCGGGGCAAGGCCGCCGACCGGCGGGTCGAGGTCGAGGTTGGTCGGGAAGGGATACCCCTCCGCGCACGCCGCCACCACGTTGTCCAGCCATTCCTGGCTGGCGCCCTGTGCCTTGCGCTTACGCAACACAGGAAAGACCGCGTTCGCCACGGCCTCCCGGTTCACTGTCTCCATGGCGCGGCCGAAGGCCGAGGAGACCTGCATAAGGTTCGCCATGCGCTTGATGCCGGCCGAGCGGTTGGTGCCCGCGGCGTGGAACAGCGCGGGGTTGAAGAAGGCCGCGTCACCCTTGGCCAGTGGCAACTGGATGTGGTTCGCCTCGAAGTACTCGCCGAACACCGGCAGGCGCCAGGCAAGGTAGCCGGGCTCGTACTTCTGCGAATGCGGCAGGTACATCGTCGGGCCGCTCTCCACCGGCATGGCGCAGTGCGCGACCGCGCCCTGCAGGGTCAGCACCGGTGAGAGCCGGTGCACGTGCGCCGGGAATGCTGCGGTGACCTCACCGGCCAGGAATCCCAGGTGGTAGTCGCGATGTGCGGTCTGTGCCGCTCCGCCGGGGTTGACCACGTTGACCTGCGAGGTGATCTGGTAGCCAGGGCCGAGCCAGGCGGCGCAGACCAGGGCGACGATGTCGTTGGCGTAGTAGTCGGCGAACGTCTCCGTGTCGCGTACGGCCATCTTCTCCATGGCGTTCCAGACGCGGTCGTTCGCGCCCGGCTTGGCGAAGTGGTCCCCGGCGGTCGCGCCGCCCGACGCATGTTGATCGGCGATGAGAGCGTTGAACGCCTCGGTGGCTCGGTCGACGACCCTTGAATCAGCGAAGGCACGCTGGAACACGACGATGCCCGGACCCTCGTCGAGCGCGCGGACCAGTTCGGCCTGTACCTCCCGACGGCCGTCGGGACTGGCCGCCAGCGTGCGCAGCCGGTCGCTGTCGTAAAGCAGGGCATTGCGCTCCACGGAGGTGGCGTGGGGGTAGTCGCGCGGGTCGGTCGTCTGCTCGATCAGCTTCTTGAATCCGGTCAGGTCACAGTCCTTTTCGGACAGCCAGACCCGAGATCCTGCAGCGGTACCAGGCATCCTCCCGGCCCTTTCGGTGGTAGCCACGCGGTGATTTCATTCTTGTTAACGAGGAGGCATCATTCAATTGCAGAAAACCATCAAAAACCCATCAAGGAGTCCGCCTGTCGTGGGCCACCCATATCCGATCCTGGAGATCGCCCGCCAGGCGGGCCTCAGCGAAGCCACCGTGGACCGCGTCCTCAACAATCGTGGTGGCGTGCGTGACAGCACCGCCCGCCAGGTCCAGCAGGCCATCGCCGATCTCCACCGGCAGCGGGCTCAGGTCCGGCTCGGCGGCCGCACCTTCATGATCGACATCGTGACGCAGGCTCCCGAGCGGTTCTCCACCACCGTACAGAACGCACTGGAAGCCGAACTGCCCTCCCTGCACCCGGCCGTCATGCGCTCCCGCTGCCACTTCCGCGAGACCGGCCCCGTGGCCGAGCTGATCGCCACCCTGGACCGGATCGCCAGGAAGCGGCACTCCCAGGGGGTGATCCTCAAAGCTCCAGACGTCCCTGAGGTCACCGCCGCCGTCGGACGGCTCACCGCAGCGGGTGTTCCAGTCGTGACCCTTGTGACGGACCTGCCCGGCAGTGGACGGCTCGCCTACGTCGGCATCGACAACCGGGCGGCCGGCGCCACCGCGGCGTATCTCATCGGCCAGTGGCTCGGCGATCGGCCCGGCAAAGTGCTGACCAGCCTCAGCAGCGGGTTCTTCCGCGGCGAGGAGGAACGTGAAATGGGCTTCCGGAGCGCGATGCGCGCCCGGCATCCCGAGCACATGCTCATCGGGATCACCGAGGGCGACGGCCTGGACGCCACCCAGCGCGACCTGGTCCTGGCGGCTCTCAAACGCCACCCGGAGATCCGGGCCGTCTATTCCATCGGCGGCGGCAACATTGCCACCCTGGAGGCGTTCGAGTCGACGGGCCCCGAATGCGCGGTGTTCATCGCCCACGACCTCGATCACGACAACGTACGCCTGCTGCACGAGCGACGGCTGTCCGCAGTCCTGCACCACGATCTGCGCCAGGATATGCGGCGCGCCTGCCAGCTCATCATGCAGGCACACGGCGCTCTGCCGGAGGGCACCGCCGGTACGCTGCCCTCCGCCATCCAGGTCATCACTCCGTACAACATGGACCCGATGCTGCTATCGCCGGTCAACGGACCGGAAGGAGCCGACCTGTGACTTCTGTGCGCTGGGGCTGCTGTCAACCGCGAGCATTGGCCGACTCGTTATGGAGGCGACCCGGCGCTGTGCGGTGACCCGCTTCGTGGCCGTGGCGAGCCGGGACGGTGATCGGGCGCGCGAGTTCGCGGAGAACTTTGAGAATGCCGCACCCGTCGAGTTGGCTGAGACGTCTCACCGGCGGGGTGGAGCAGTGGTACTTCGCACGACCAAATGGGGGGTGAGCACGACCTCACGCGGTGCCTTCCGAGCGTTCTCGAGCCGCTCGACCGCCAGCGCAACTGCCTGTTCGGCCTGCTTCTGGGCCTCCTGACTGACCGTGGTGAGGTTCACATGGGCCAGTCGCGCCAGCATACTGTCGTCGTAACCCACGACCGAGACGGAGCCAGGAACCTGCACGCCTCGTCTGACCAGCGCGTCGAGAAACCCCACGGCGCAGCGGTCGTTGGAGGTAATCACCGCGGTGGGAAGGCTACCGTCGCCGACCAGTGTCTGAGCGGCCCGCATGCCTGCCTCCTCGGTGTGGTCGCCGGGAAGGATCCGGATGTGGTCGCGGCAGCCCTTCCGGCGCATGGCCTCGCTGTAACCGCGGCGGCGGTCCGACGCGATCGTTCCCTTGCCTCCATCGACGAAGGCTATTTCACGATGCCCCAGCGCCGTTAGGTGGCCGACCGCTAGCCCGACGCCCCGGTCATCTGCCGCCCGGACCACATCGGCGGTGGCGGATGGGATCCGACGGCCGATCACCACGACGGGAAGCTGCTTGCCGAGTGCGTTCAGCCGACCGGCCGGGTCATCTGGTCCAAGGAGGATGAGCGCCTCGCAGCGAAAGTCGAGCAGCGTCTCCACCGCCCTTCTCTCGTCACGTGCGGGCGTCAGGGTGCTGAGCACCAGGTCGTAGCCGAGCCCAGCTGCCGCCGCGTCGATGTGCCCGACCAGTTCGGCATGGAAGGTGTTGTGCACGTTCATCATCACCCCGAGGTGGCGACTCCGCCGCCGTGCCAGCAGGCTGGCGGTCCTGTCCGTGCGATATCCCAGCTTGTGTGCGGCTTCAAGCACCCGAGTCCGGGTCTGCGCGCTCGGGCCGGGTTGGTGGCGGAGGACGAGAGACACGAGCCCGGGAGAGACCCCCACATTGGCGGCGACATCCGCAAGCCGGGGACGGCGAACCGTCGCCTGGCTGACCGGGTCAGAAACGGAACCTTGCTTGGCCACATTGGCCTCCCACCGCCGCTGGCTAGGTCTTGACACATTCTCCGGGTTCGGATACGAACTCCTTAATTAAAGCGCTTTAACCCGGCCCGGAGGGGGACGCCATTGAGCAAGTCCTCGATCGGAGTGGCGGTGATCGGCGCCGGGATGGCCGGCCGCGCGCACGCTAACGGCTACCGCTCCGCACCGGCCCTGTTCGACACCGACCTGCCAGAAGTGAGACTGGTCGCCATCGCCGATGCCCACGAGCCGTTCGCCGTCGACACCGCACGGCGGTATGGCTACCAGCGCGCGGAAACGAGCTGGGAGGCCATCGCGGAGGCGAGCGACATCGACGCCGTCAGCGTCGTGGTGGGGACCGCGCTGCATCGTGAGATCGTCGAAGCCCTGCTTGAGGCGGGCAAGCACGTGCTGTGTGAGAAGCCGCTCGCCCCGTCTGTGGCCGATGGGCAAGCGATGGTCGAGCGTGCCGAGAAGGCCGACGGCGTCGCGGCAGTCGGTTTCACGTTCCGGTGGTCGCCGGCGATCAGCGCGATCCGTCAGCGGGTCACGGAAGGTGACCTCGGGCCGGTCGTCCACTTCAACGGCCACTACTGGTGTGACTATGGCGTCGACCCCGACCGGCCCATGAGCTGGCGCTACAAAGGGGGGCCGGGATCGGGGGCGCTGGCCGACATCGGCACTCACCTCGTCGACCTCGGTGAGTTTCTGTGCGGACCGGTTGAGAGCGTGCGCGGCACGATCTTCTCGACGATGGTCCCGGACCGCCCTGTCCCCCTGGGTATCGCCGTTGGGCACGCCGCTGGCGTGGCGCTCAGCGACGTCAGGGAGCCGGTCGAGAACGAAGATATTGCGACATTCGCCACCACGTTCGCTGGCGGTGCGGTCGGCACCTTCTCCGTATCCAGAATCGCCTACGGGCTGGCGAACTCGCTCGGCTTCGAGGTGTTCTGTCAGGGCGGTGCGACCGCATTCGATCTCACCCGCGTGGCCGAGTTCACGATCGCTGACGGTACGTTTGCCGGTCCGCTGAACGGATACCGGCAGGTCCTCGTGGGACCGGCCCACCCGTATATCGCCAGAGGCCTGCCGATGGATTTCCCCAGTGTGGGACACGGGCAAAACGACTTCTTCACCATCCAGGCGCGCGCATTCCTAAATCAGATCGCAGGGCTGGACCGCCTGCCCCGCTGCCCGAGCCTCGCCGACGGGCTGCACAACCTGCGCGTGCTCGAGGCGGTCGCTGCGGCCGCGCGCGTGGACGGCAAAGCCGCCGGAGTCCAGGGCTGAGCCAATGAAAGCAAGATAAGAGGAATAGCCATGAAGCTAGGTGCCTACACGGCATGCCTGCAGGATCGCTCCCTGCCGGAGACGCTCAAGATCCTGCAGGAGATGGGGCTGACGAGCGCCGAAATCAACGCGGGCGGGTTCATTCCCGCGCCGCACCTGCCGATCGAGCAACTGCTCTCTGGCGCCACGGCGCCCGAGGAGTACCTAGGTCTGTTCGAGCAGGCGGGGATCACGCTGACCGGATTGAACGTCAACGGCAACCCGCTGAACCCCGACCCTGACGTAGGCCCCAAGCACGCCGATGATCTGCGCCGTGCTATCACGATCGCGGGCCTGCTCGGGGTTAAACGCATCGTCGCCATGTCTGGCCTGCCCGCGGCCCACGAAGGCGGGCGGTACCCGTCGTGGGTCGTCAACCCTTGGGACAGCCAGTACCTGGACGTGCTGGATTATCAGTGGCAACAGGTGGCCGTGCCGTTCTGGAAGGACATCGACGCGCACGCGCGCGAGGCCGACGTCAAGGTCTGTATCGAGATGCATCCGCACAACGTCGTCTTCAACCCCGCGACGATGGAGCGGCTTGCCACGGCGATCAACGCCACACATGTCGGCGCGGAGATGGATCCCAGCCACCTGTTCTGGCAAGGAATCGATCCGGTTGCGGCGATTGAGCGCCTGGGTGATCTCGTGTACCACGCGGCGGCGAAGGACACCCGCATCAATGAGGAGAACTGCCGCGTCTACGGGGTACTAGATGACCGTTTCCGGCGTGTCCCGGCTGATGAGGACCCGGTCGGCCTCGGCGGGCGGAACACACTGAACCGGTGGCCGCCGGACTCGTCGTGGGACTTCGTCGCCGTGGGACGCGGTCACGGTCAGGAATTCTGGGTGCGGTTCCTTCGGGCGCTGAAGGCGGTGGATCCCGACATGGCGGTCAACATCGAGCACGAGGACCGGGAATTCGACCAGATCCAAGGCCTTCGCCTGGCGGCGGAGAACCTGAAGGCGGCAGGCTCGGCGGCCGGCATCTGAGTACCGCAAAATGGCTGTGTCACACCCGCGCAGCCGTTAAGTACAAATGATCCTTAACGGCTGCCGCGATCTGGCGCTACCCGGCGTGCGGAGGTTCTGGATGCGGACCTTAGCTGCTGGTCAGAGTGAGGTCGAACGTGTATCTCGACGCACGGTAGATGTGGTTGCCATGCTCTACCCCACGCCCGTCGTCGTCATAGGTCGCACGCGCCATCGTCAGCAGCGGCGCCCCCTTCTTCTCGCCCAGCGCGTGCGCCTCGGCGGTGGTGGCGGCACGTGCACCGATCGACTGCTTCGCGATCTTCATGTTGATGCCGTTCGCCCGCAGCAGCTCATACAGCCCGTGCACCTGGAGATCCTCCGAGCTGAGCCGCAGCAGGTCCGCCGGAACGTGGTTGCGCATGAGCGCGAGCGGCTCGGCCTCGGCGTATCGCAGGCGTTCGAAGGCGTATACGTCCGTTCCTTCGGGAATACCGAGTTCCAGCGCGAGCGCATCAGACGCCGGCTCCACCGCGAAGCTGAGCACCCGCGTGCGGGGATCGCGGCCTGTCTTGGCAAGGTCGTCATAGAGGCTGGTCAGCTCGACCGGGCGCCGCATCTTGGCATGGACGACCTGCGTCCCCACCCCACGCTTGCGTACCAGCAGCCCACGGTCGACGAGGTACTCGATCGCCCTGCGCATCGTCGGCCGGGAAAGTCCGAGCTGGTCGGCGAGGTCGATCTCGTTCTCGAGCCGCGTCCCCGTGGCAAGCTCACCGGACTGGATGAGGTGCTCCAGGTGCTGGGCCACTTGGAAGTACAGAGGGACAGGGCTGTTCCGGTCCACCTGGATGGACAGGGACGAACGGTTCACATGGACCTCACTGGCGTGCAGGCACGTCGGGCGCCAGCCCATTATGACACCGGTTCGACGTGTTGTCCTTAAACGAAGACGTCAATATGTCAGGACATACCCTTGACCTGCCTGAAATACGAGCGTAAAAACATAGCAACCCACCGGTTCGGCCCCGGGCGGTGGGACGGCACCGCCAAGGAGGCGACGTCGATGCGGGTGAGACCTGCACACATCCGCGTGGAGTTCCTCGGAGGGCTTGCGTGAGCGCCCTCGAGGTTCTCACGATGGGCCGTGTCGGCGTCGACCTATACCCGTTGCAGGTCGGTGCCCGGCTCGAGGACGTCGAGACATTTGGCAGGTGGCTCGGCGGCAGTCCGACAAACGTCGCCGTCGCCGCCGCCCGGTATCAGCGCCGGACGGCTGTCATCACTCGCACCGGTGACGATCCGTTCGGCCGGTTCGTTCACAAGGCGCTGAGGGCCTACGGCGTCGATGATCGGTACGTCACCGCGGTGCCGGAGCTGCCCACGCCGGTCACGTTCTGCGAGATCTTTCCGCCGGATGACTTCCCAATCTACTTCTACCGCTGGCCGAAGGCGCCAGACCTGGAGATACGCAGCGAGCAGCTCGATCTCGACGCGATCCGGTCGGCGGGAGTCTTCTGGGTCACCGTTACCGGGCTCTGCGATGAGCCGAGCCGCGCGGCGACCCTCACCGCTCTCGAGGCGCGTGGCAGACAGGGGATCACGGTCCTCGACCTGGACTACCGGCCGCAGTTCTGGCCGTCACGTTCGGCCGCCCGCCGGTGGGTGCAGCAGGCGCTGCCGCACGTGAGCGTCGCGGTTGGCAACCTCGACGAGTGTGATACCGCGGTGGGAGAGCGGGAGCCGCTGGCCGCCGCGCAGGCGCTGCATGAGTTCGGCGTCGACCTCGCGATAGTCAAGCAAGGCCCGAAAGGCGTGCTCGCGCACGACCGCGCCGTGGCGGTCGAGGTACCGCCGGTGCCCATCGATGTCGTAAACGGCCTCGGCGCCGGAGACGCGTTCGGCGGAGCGCTCTGCCATGGCCTGCTCGCCGGCTGGGACGTCGAGCGGGTGATGCGCTTCGCCAACGCTGCTGGGGCCATCGTGGCCTCTCGGGTCGCATGTTCCGACGCGATGCCGACCGCCGCCGAGGTCGAGGCGCTCCTGAACGAGGGAGCACAGGAGAGCAAGAATGCCTGATCACCTCAGGGCGATCCTCGACGTTCGGACGCGGCGCCCGCAGGCCATTGCCGAAGCGGCAGTCAAGCGGATGCGCCGTACCGCGCTGCTCGGCGACGACGATCAGCTGTTCATCATTGCCGCCGACCACCCGGCACGGGGCGCCCTGCGGGCGGGGGAGCGGCCAATGGCGCTCGCCGACCGGACAGACCTGCTTGAGCGGATGTCGCTCGCGCTGTCCCGGCCCGGCGTCGACGGTGTTCTCGGCACCGCGGACGTCATCGAGGACCTGCTGCTGCTCGGCGTACTCGACGACAAGGTGGTCGTCGGCTCGATGAACCGCGGCGGTCTGGCCGGAACCGTCTTCGAGATCGACGACCGGTTCACCGGGTACGACGCGGCGGCGATCGCGCGAATGGGCTTCGACGGCGGCAAGATGCTCTTCCGCATCGACCCGGACGATCCGGCCACCGCCGGAACCATGGAGGCCTGCGCCCAAGCGGTCAGCGAACTCGCGGCACATGGCCTGATGGCGATGGTCGAGCCGTTCATCTCACACCGGATCGATGGGCGAGTGCAAAACGACCTGTCGCCCGAGGCGGTGACCCGCTCCATCACGGTCGCCTCGGGACTCGGTACGACGTCGGCCTACACCTGGCTCAAGGTGCCTGTCGTCGACGACATGGAGCGCGTGCTCGCCGCGTCGACGCTGCCGGCCCTGCTGCTCGGCGGTGAGGTCAGCGCCGACCAGAACGCCGCCTTCGACCGCTGGCACAAGGCGCTTCAAATGCCCACCGTGCACGGGCTCGTCGTGGGCCGGACGCTGCTGTACCCGCCCGATGACGACGTGACCGGCGCCGTCGACGCCGCCGTCGGCTTGATGCGGTGATGATGACGTGAACGAGAAACTACATCTCACGGATGGATCCAGCGCCGAGGGTGCCTTCTCCCTCGTGGTGACGCCGGAGCGCGCCGGCTGGGCCTATTCGGGCCTGCGCGTGCTGAAGCTGCAGCCCGGTGGAACGCACACGTGGGCGACGGGTGACGACGAAGTGCTCGTGTTGCCGCTGTCCGGATCATGCACCGTGACCTGTGACGGCGAGTGCTTCGAGCTGCGGGGACGGCGCGATGTGTTCTCGCGGGTCAGTGACTTCGCCTACGCGCCGCGCGGCGCGACGGTGACGGTGAGCTCCGCGGACGGCGGGCGGTTCGCCGTTCCTTCCGCGCGGTGCACGCGTCGCCTCTCGCCGCGTTACGGAGCAGCCGAGCAGGTGCCGGTCGAGCTGCGCGGCGCAGGTCAGGCAAGCAGGCAGGTCAACAATTTCTGTTCACCTGAGGCATTCGAGTGTGACAAGCTCATCGCCGTCGAGGTGCTCACGCCCGGCGGAAACTGGTCGTCGTACCCGCCGCACAAGCATGACGAGGCCCGTGAGGGCGAGGTCGAGCTCGAAGAGATCTACTACTTCGAGACCCCCGGGCTCGCCTACCAGCGGGTATACGGCACCGCGGACCGTCCGATCGACGTGCTGGCCGAGGTCCGCACCGGCGACGCCGTTCTCATCCCGCACGGCTGGCACGGGCCGTCGATGGCCGCACCCGGCTACGACCTGTACTACCTCAACGTCATGGCGGGTCCGGCCGACGAGCGCGTCTGGCGCTTCTGCGACGACCCTGCGCACACGTGGGTCCGGGCGGTGTGGCGCGAGCAGCCGGTCGATCCGCGGCTGCCGCTGACGTCCGCTACCGGGAAAGGGGCGTGACCGTGAGCACCGTACGCCTCACCGTCGCCCAGGCCGTGGTGCGTTTTCTCGCCAGCCAGCGAAGCGAGCGCGACGGCGTGGAGCGGCGGCTCATCCCCGGCTGCTTTGGCATCTTCGGACACGGCAACGTGGCCGGAGTCGGCCAGGCCCTGCTCGAGGCGCAGGTGACAGGCTCGGCCGATCTGCCCTACTACCTGGCCCGCAACGAACAGGCGATGGTGCACGCGTCGGTTGGCTTCGCGCGGATGAAAAACCGCTTGCAAGCCTTCGCCTGCACCGCCTCCATCGGTCCCGGCTCGACCAACATGGTGACCGGAGCGGCGCTCGCGACGATCAACCGGATCCCGGTTCTGCTGCTGCCGAGCGACTTCTTCGCCACCCGGGCGAGCAATCCGGTGCTGCAGGAACTTGAGGACCCGCGGTCGTACGACGTGTCCGTCAACGACGCATTCAAGCCGGTGTCGAGGTTCTGGGACCGGATCAACCGTCCCGAGCAGCTGCCGTCGGCGCTGCTTGCCGCGATGCGCCTGCTCACCGATCCGGCCGAGACCGGGGCGGTGACGCTCGCGCTGCCGCAGGACGTACAGGCGGAGGCGTACGACTGGCCAGCGGAGCTGTTCCGCACGCGGGTCTGGCACGTGCCGCGACCGGTGCCGGAACCTGCCGGCCTGGCCCGCGCCGTCGCGGTGCTGCGATCGGCGCGCAGACCGGTGATCGTGGCCGGCGGCGGCGTCATCTACTCGGAGGCCACGCAGGCGCTGCGCCGTTTCGCGGAGGCGACAGGGATCCCGGTGGCGGACACTCAGGCGGGCAAGGGTTCGCTGGCATGGGATCACCCGTGCGCGGTCGGCGGCGTCGGCGCCACCGGCTCACCCGCGGCGAACGCGCTGGCACGCGACGCCGATGTGGTGCTCGGCATCGGCACTCGTTACAGCGACTTCACCACCGCGTCACGCACCGCCTTCCAGAACCCGGACGTCCGGTTCATCAACCTCAACGTCGCGGCGTTCGACGCGGCGAAACACGCCGGTGTATCACTCGTCGCCGATGCCCGCGCCGGGCTTGAGGCGCTGGCCGAGCCGATGAGCGGCTACCGCGTCGACGATGCCTATGCCGCCCGCGCCCAGCAGTTGGTCAGCGACTGGCGGCAGGTGGTCGACCGCGCATACCACCTCGGTCACCAGCCGCTGCCGGCGCAGACCGAGATTCTCGGCGCACTCAACGAGCTCATGGGCGAACGGGACGTCGTCGTCCAAGCCGCCGGGAGCATGCCCGGTGACCTGCAGATGCTGTGGCGCGCACGGGACCCAAAGCAGTATCACGTGGAGTACGGCTACTCATGCATGGGGTATGAGATCGCCGGTGGCCTCGGCGCCAAGCTGGCCGACCCCAGCCGCGAGGTCTTCGTGCTCGTCGGTGACGGGTCCTACCTGATGATGGCGGCCGAAATCGTCACCGCGGTCGCCGAGCACATCAAGCTGACGATCATCCTCGTCGACAACCACGGCTTCGCCTCGATCGGCGCGCTCTCTGAGTCGGTGGGCTCGCAGCGGTTCGGCACCAGCTATCGCTATCGAAACCCCCGGACCGGCCTGCTCGATGGCGACGTCCTCCCCGTGGACCTGGCGGCCAACGCGGCCAGCCTCGGTGCGGACGTGATACGGACCCGGACCGTCGAGGAGTTCCGCGCCGGCCTCCAGCGGGCGAAGGCGTCGGACCGGACCACCGTCGTGTACGTGGAAACCGACCCGCTCGCGCCCGTCCCGTCCTCCCAGGGCTGGTGGGACGTTCCCGTGGCCGAGGTCTCCGCGCTCGAAAGCACCAAGAAGGCACGCGCCGAATACGAGGCGGCAAAGCGCGGTCAGCGGCCTTACCTCTGAAGGAGCCAACACGTCATGCGCACCATCCAGCACTGGATCGCCGGTTCGGAAACGACCGGCGCGTCGTCCCGGTTCGGCCCGGTCTACAATCCCGCGACCGGTGCGCAGCAGGCCCGCGTCGCGCTCGCCGAGCCGTCCGACGTCGACAGCGCCGTGGAGGCGGCAAAGAAGGCGTTCGGCGAGTGGCGCGATGTGTCGCTCACGCGCCGAGCACGCATCATGTTCGCCTTGCGCGACCTCATCGAGCGCAACCTCGACAAGCTTTCCGCGATCGTCGCCGACGAGCACGGCAAGGTCCTCTCCGACGCCAAGGGAGAGGTAACCCGTGGCATGGAGGTCGTCGAGTACGCGTGTGGCATCCCGACGCTGCTCAAGGGCGAGTACTCCGAACAGGTCTCAACCGATGTCGACGCTTACTCGTTCCGGCAACCCCTCGGTGTCTGCGCCGGGATCACACCGTTCAACTTCCCCGCCATGGTGCCGATGTGGATGCACCCGATCGCGATCGCCACCGGCAACACCTTCATCCTGAAGCCCAGCGAGCGCGACCCGTCCGCGTCGAACTTCATCGCCCAGCTTTACGCCGAGGCCGGGCTCCCCGACGGCGTACTCAACGTCGTCCACGGGGACAAGGCCGCCGTCGACGCCATCCTCGACCACCCCGACATCGCCGCGGTGTCGTTCGTCGGCTCGACACCGATCGCCAGATACGTGCACCAGCGGGCGTCCACAAACGGCAAGCGTGTGCAGGCACTCGGCGGGGCGAAGAACCACGCCGTCGTCCTCCCCGACGCCGACATCGAGTTCGCGGCCAACCACATCACCGCCGCCGGATACGGGTCGGCCGGCCAGCGCTGCATGGCGATCTCCGCCGTCGTCGCGGTGGGCGAGGCGGGTGACGCCCTCGTCGCCAAGCTCCGCGAGAAGGCCCAGGAGGTGAAGGTCGGGCCGAGCCGCGAGAAGACCTCCGAGATGGGTCCCGTCATCACACCGGAGGCCAGGGACCGGATCGTCGGCTACGTCAACCGCGGAGTAGAGGCCGGCGCCACGCTCGCCGTCGATGGCCGCGATCTGGTGGTCGACGGGCACTCCGGCGGATTCTTCGTCGGCCCGTGCCTGTTTGACCACGTGGGCACGGACATGGACATCTACCGCGACGAGATTTTCGGCCCCGTGCTCGTGGTACTCCGCGCGGACACCTTCGACGAAGCCATCACCATCGTCAACGCCAATCCCTACGGCAACGGCGCCGCGATCTTCACCTCCAGCGGCCGCGCCGCCAAGAAGTTCCAGCGGAGCGTGCAGGTCGGGATGATCGGCATCAACGTCCCGATCCCTGTGCCCATGGCCTTCTACTCATTCGGCGGGTGGAAGGACTCGCTGTTCGGCGACACCCACATCCACGGACCGGAAGGGGTCCGCTTCTACACCAGCGCCAAGGCCGTCACAAGCCGCTGGCCGGATTCCGATTACCAAGAACACCACCGTGCACACATGCACTTCCCGACCGCTGTGTAGCCACGCCCGGCCGCCGCAGCGAGCGCGACGGCATCCCCGGCCGCGAGACGGCGGCAGCTTCCGAAGACAACAGCAGCGACAACATCTGGGGACTCGCGCAATCCCATGCCAAAACGGAGGTAAGGCACATGTTCAGATCACGAAGGTGGGCTGTGAGCGCCGCATTGCTCGCGGTCGCCGCACTCACCGTGGCAGCGTGCAGCAGCACCGGCGGGAAGAAGGCCCAGCAGCAGGCCCAGAACGTGACGGCCGGCCACGCCAACACGCCGCACTACACGATCGCCATGATCACGCACGCCGCGCCCGGCGACACCTTCTGGGACATCATCCGGCACGGCGCGCTGGCCGCGGCGGCCAAGGACAACATCACGCTCAAGTACTCCGCTGACCCGGACCCCACCAAGCAGGCCGCCCTCATCACGGACGCGATCAACAGCCACGTGGCCGGCATCGCGGTCACCGACCCGAACCCGGCCGCCATCTGCCCGACCATCCAGAAGGCCAAGGCGGCCGGGATCCCGGTGGTCATGTTCAACGCGGGCGTGGGCAACTGGCAGCAGTGCGGCGGGATGGAGTACTTCGGCCAGGACGAGTCGATCGCGGGACTCGCGGCGGGCAAGCGGATGGCGGCGGCGGGCGCCAAGCACGTGCTGTGTGTCCTGCAGGAGCAGGGCCAGGTCCAGCTCGAGGCCCGGTGCACGGGTGTGCAGAAGGGCCTCGGCTCCGCGCCAATGACCAAGGTCTACGTGAATGGTAGAGACCAGTCCGCGATGCTGTCCTCCATGACGGCCAAGCTCACCCAGGACAAGAGCATCGACGCGGTAATCACCCTGGGCGCGCCGGAGGCTTTGGTCGCCATTCAGGCGATCGCCGCCGCGCACAGCAACGCCAAGATCTACACCTTCGACACCAACGCCGCGGAGATCGCCAAGATCAAGTCCGGCGCGGTGCAGTGGGCGGTGGACCAGCAGCCGTACCTGCAGGGCTACGAGTCGGTTGACTCGCTGTGGCTGTTCCTGACCAACGCCAACGTCCTCGGTGGCGGTGTGACGGTGCTGACCGGCCCGTCGTTCATCGACAGCAGCAACGTCGCCAAGGTGGCCACGTACGCGGAGCGGGGCACCCGCTAACGGATGTCGTGCGAGGGTCACTCGCCTTCGGGTGACCCCCGCATAGAAAGAGAGGTTTACATGGCTCAGACAGCGGAAGCTCCCGTCACCCCGCCGCCGATCCGTGATGAGCGGGTGGGGAGGAAGTCAACCCTGGCCCGGTTGCTCGCCCGCCCCGAGGCCGGCGCGCTGGCCGGAGCGATCGTCATCTACATTTTCTTCTTCATCATCGCGCCGCCGTTCCGGAACGCGTCCTCGTTCTCGAGCACCCTGTACGTCACCTCGACCTACGGCCTGATGGCCACGCCGGTCGCGCTGCTGATGATCGGCGGCGAGTTCGACCTGTCGGCGGGCGTCGCGGTGACCAGCTCGGCGTTGTGCGCCTCGCTGTTCAGCTTCGAGTTCACCACCAACGTGTGGGTGGGGGTGCTGGTCGCCCTCGCCCTGTCCCTGCTGATCGGGTTCATCAACGGCTGGATCGTGGTCAAGACCGGCATCCCGAGCTTCCTGGTCACGCTGGGCACCTTCTTCATGCTGCAGGGTCTCAACCTGGCCCTGACCCAGACCATCATCAACCAGGTGGCCAGTCCGGACATCTCCACCCTGCAGGGCTTCGGCTCCGCGCAGAAGGTGTTCGCCTCCAGCTTCACCGTCGGCGGGGTGAACATCCGGATCACGGTCATCTACTGGATCGTGTTCGTCGCGATCGCGACCTGGATCCTGATGCGGACCCACCTCGGCAACTGGATCTTCTCGGTCGGCGGCTCCGCGCCGTCCGCCCGGGCGGTCGGCGTGCCGGTGGCCCGGATGAAGATCGCCCTGTTCATGGCGGTCGGCCTGATGGCCTGGTTCACCGGCATGCACACCCTGTTCCAGTTCAACACGATCCAGTCCGGCCAGGGCGTCGGCAACGAGTTCGTCTACATCATCGCCGCGGTCGTCGGCGGCTGCCTGCTCACCGGCGGCTACGGCTCCGCGATCGGCGCAGCGATCGGCGCGCTGATCTTCGGGATGGTGAACCAGGGCATCGTCTACGCCGGCTGGAACCCCTACTGGTTCACCTTCTTTGTCGGCGCGCTGCTGCTGGGCGCCATCCTGCTGAACACCTACATCCGTCGCCGTGCGGAGGCAGCGAAATGACAAGCACGCTGGAAAAGAAGACGGCCGTGCCGCTGGTCCGGCTCACCAACGCCGGCAAGAACTACGGCAGCGTCATCGCGCTGTCCGACGTCTCGCTGGAGGTCAGCGGCGGCGAGGTCACCTGCGTCCTCGGCGACAACGGCGCGGGGAAATCAACCCTCATCAAGATCATCGCTGGGCTGCACCAGCCCAGCGTGGGCACCTACGAGGTCGAGGGCGCTCCGGTGAACTTCAGCTCCCCACGCGAGGCCCTCGAGCGCGGTATCGCGACGGTGTATCAAGATCTCGCCGTCGTACCGCTGATGCCCGTGTGGCGCAACTTCTTCCTCGGCAACGAAAAGCGCAAAGGGCCGCGGATGGACATCGCGTTCATGAAGAAGACCTGCAAGTCCGAACTGCTCGATATGGGCATCGACCTCCGCGACGTCGACCAGCCGATCGGCACCCTCTCCGGCGGCGAGCGGCAGTGCGTGGCGATCGCGCGAGCGGTGTACTTCGGCGCGAAGGTGCTCATCCTCGACGAGCCCACGGCCGCGCTGGGCGTCAAGCAGTCCGGCGTGGTGCTGAAGTACGTCATCCAGGCGAGGGAGCGCGGCCTCGGGGTCGTCTTCATCACCCACAACCCGCACCACGCGTACCCGGTGGGCGACCGCTTCCTGCTGCTCAACCGCGGCAAGAGCATCGGCTACTACCGCAAGGAACAGATCACCCGTGACGAACTCACCGGGCTGATGGCCGGCGGCGGCGAGCTTGAGCAGCTCAGCCGCGAACTCGAGAGCGCGGGTGGCGCCGCCGCCGAGGCTGCGCACGTGCTCGACGAGGAGGTCGAAGAGCTCGGCATCTCCCGCAAAGCCGAAGGTGGTTCGTGACGCCCGCACCAGGGCGGCTCCCGCTTGGCAGCTGCCCTGACTCCTGGGGGGTGTGGTTCGCCGACGACCCGCTCCAGACGCCCTGGCAGCGCTTCCTCGACGAGCTGGCCGATGTGGGCTATGAGTGGCTGGAGCTCGGGCCGTACGGCTACCTGCCCACGGACCCGGCGCATCTGGCCGAGGAGCTGGGCAGCCGCGGGCTGAAGGTGGCGGGCGGCACCATGCACGGGCACAGCGGCCTGCACCGCGCCGATGACTGGCCGGCCATCGTCGCGGCCATCCGCAAGGTGGCGGAGCTGACCGCCGCTGTGGGCGCGAAGAACTTGATCTTCGTGCCGGTGCCCGGTTACCGCGACGACAAGACGGGTGCTTACCTCGAGCCTGCGGAACTCGACGCCGACGCCTGGCAGACCCTCATCAGGGCAGCGAACGATCTTGGGAAGCTGGTGTCCGAGGACTACGGTGTCAGCTTGCGCTTTCACCCGCACGCGGACAGCCACGTCGAGACCCAGGAACAGACGGAGCGGTTCCTCGACCAGACGGATCCCCGCTACGTATCGCTGTGCCTGGACACCGGGCATCTGGCATACCGGCGCGCGGACAACGTGGCCATCATCCGCGACTACCCCGACCGCATCGGCTACGTGCACATCAAGCAGATGGACCCGGCGATCGTCACGGTCGCCGAACGGGACGATCTCGCGTTCGGGCAGGCCGTCGCGATGGGTGCCAGCTGTGAGCCGCCGAAGGGAGCGCCCGACATCGAGGCGGTCACCGCGGCGTTGCTCGAGCTCGGCCCGGACATCTTTGTCGTCGTCGAGCAGGACATGTATCCGGTCGACTTCGATCTGCCGAAGCCGATCGCGCAGCGCACGTACAACTATCTCCGCAGCGTAGGAATTGGCGGACCTAGCCAAATGGGAGGTGAGCGGCGATGACAGTTCGGGTTGGCGTCATCGGCGTTGGAATGATCGGCCAGGATCATATCCGGCGGGTCACCCAGGTCCTGTCCGGCGGGTCAATTGTCGCGGTTAGCGACGTGGACTCGGCTCGCGCCGAAAGCGTCGCCTCCGGCCTGCCGGACGCTAAGGTGCACAATTCGGGTCAGGACCTCATTAGCGACGGCGAAGTCGACGCGGTCCTCGTCGCGTCCTGGGGCCCTACGCACGAGGAGTTCGTACTCGCGTCGATCGAGGTCGGCAAACCGGTGTTCTGCGAGAAACCGCTCGCGGCGACGAAGGAGGCATGCCTGCGGATCGTCGATGCCGAGGTGGCAAGCGGTCGGCGGCTGGTCCAGGTCGGCTTCATGCGGCGATACGACGCTGCCTACCAGGATCTAAAGGCAGCGCTAGTGGATGGCGCGATCGGTGCGCCCCTGCTGATGCACTGCGCGCACCGCAATCCATCCGTGCCACCGTACGGCTTTACCACGGAAATGATGGTCAGTGACTCGGCGGTCCATGAGATTGACATCGTGCGCTGGCTGTTCAACGAGGAAGTCGTCGCGACCAATGTCTTGAAGCCCCGGCGCAGCAGCAAGGCAGGCGCCGATTTGCACGATCCACTGACCGTGCTGCTTGAGATGGCCAGCGGCGTTCTCGTCGACGTTGAGGTATTCGTCAACGCCACATACGGCTACGACATTCGGGGTGAGGTCGTCGGCGAGTCCGGCACCGTCGCTCTCGGGAACGCCAACGGCACCGTGATGAGTCTGGGCGGCCAGCGCAGTAGCCGCGTTCCGGCTGACTGGCGGGAACGGTTCAGCCGTACATACGACGCGGAGTTGCAGGACTGGCTGAACGCGGTGGCCGCTGGGATGTCGACCGGCCCGTGTTCCTGGGACGGCTACGCGGCGACGGTCGTCGCGGACAGCTGCCTGGAGGCGCTGCGGACTGGCAACCGCACGACGGTGTCCCTCCGCGATCGGCCTGATTTCTACGCGAAAGCGCAGTGAGAGCACGCGACGATGAAGATCGCACTTGACCCCTACATGTTCCGCCGCGTCCGGCTGACCGAACTGCCAGGTCTCGTCGCGGACCTGGGTTACCGTTACATCGAGCTGTCGCCACGCGACGATTTCATGCCATTCTTCCTGCACCCGCGGGCGGACAGGGCACAGATCACCTCTTTCAAGAAGGCGTTGTCCGCCGCCGATGTGGAGATCTCTTCGGTGCTGCCGCTCTACCGATGGGCGGGCCCGGACGAAGACGAGCGTCAGGCCGCTGTGCGCTACTGGAAGCGCGCCATCGAGATAACCGTGGAGCTCGGGGCGAACGTGATGAACTCTGAGTTCAACGGGCGGCCCGAGTCGCCATCGGCCAGCGAAGCGCAGTTCTGGCGCTCGATGGAGGAACTGCTGCCGATCTTCGAGCGCGAAGGCGTGCGGCTGGTACTCGAACCGCATCCCGACGACTTCATTGAAGATGGCAGGGCAGCCGTCGATCTCGTCCGTGGGATCAATGAGGATTTCGTATCGTTCCTGTACTGCGCACCGCACACCTTTCATCAGGGCGGCGATGCCCCGGGGATCATGAAGTACGCTGGGCCGCTACTGACGCACCTGCACATCGCGGACTCGTTCGACCACCGTGCATCATCTGGCCTGCGTTACATCGTGAACCCGCCCGGCTCGCCCGCGCGCGTGCACCAACATCTCGACATCGGCCAGGGAGAGGTGGACTGGGACGTTTTCTTCCGAACACTCGCCGAAGTGAATTTCGACGGCATCGCGACCGTGTGCGTCTTCGCGTGGGAGGAACGAGCCCGGGAGTCGTCGACCTACAATCTCGAGCAGATCCGGGAATACCTCGCCAAACACGGCGCGTCGCCGACGTGACACGCAGGGCGTGATGGAGCCTGCCAAGATCGGCCGCATGAGCAGTGCCGCAACCCAGCAGTCGGCGAACCTCACGTGCGGGCGGTTGTACTTATATCGGGCAGTGGCGGCCTCCAGCGCCCTGGGGAGGGCAAGAACCCGTCAGCGTCACCGCGTAGCGCTCGCCGCGCGGCGCTGCTTGCCGACGGGCTGCTGTATGCCGGGGTCCGCCTGGCCCAGCGGCGGCAGCAGGCAGCCCAGGCACTGGAGCGGGCTGTCATCGACCTGGCCCACGCGCCGCTGCCCTTTCGGGCAGGTTCTTCGCGCGTTCCCGGCCGCCCGGGCCCGGGTTGTGCTCGACATGATGTCGAGTTCGTTCCCTTGGTAACAAGGGCAACGGGGTTGCGCGGTCGGAGTGGGCGCGCGGGCCGCCGACCTACGGTCATGGTTGTCAGGCCGGTGCCCGCCGATTCCGGCCTGCTCAACATGACCCGCGGTCTGGCACCGCGCCCGGAGCGGCGGCCACCACATTGATCCTGCACCTGGCAGCCGGCACAAATGCTCAGCTGAGACCGGTCGTGCTGGTGCTTGCGTCGGCTGCCGCGTGCGGCGCCGTGCTCAGCATCCGCCGCCCCCGACAGCGGCGCCCGGTGCCCGCCTGGCGGTCACGCCTGGGAGTGACGATGACGGCTATGGCCGGAGGTGATGGCCTGGCCACGGGTGGCGGCCGGAGCAGCCAGGTATACCCCGTGGAGTATCATGACAAGCCCGGGAGACCAGCAGCCCGTTCCAGACGGTGGCGCCGACCTAGGTTCAGCCAGTGCTGTTTGCGTGCCGGGTGGTGAGGTCCGGCTTTTGCCGTGGAGGCTGCAGCCAGCGCAGGTGTTCGCAGTCGCCTTGCAGTTGGAGCCGCCGCCAGAGCACGGCGGTGGGGGAGATCTGGCTGGCGTGCATCAGGGCGGCCCGGCGCTGCCTGGCCCGGTCCACGCGGACGCACAGGTCGACGCGATCGGGTGGTTGGCCGGTGAACGTCTGGCCGGTCTCGTTCTGCAGCCGCCTGGCGATGGTGGCGGGCAGCGTCCAGCCGAGTACCGGCAGCCCGGCCGCGCGCCCTGCCCGCAGGGCGGCAGCTGTCGCGGCCTGGTGGTCGGGGTGGCCGGTGATGCCAGTGTCGTCGAAGACCAGCAGCCCCCCGGGCCGGTGGCGGGCGGCCAGCCGGGTGACGTGCGCGGCAAGCTCGGCCGACGGCGTGCCGCTGAGGCGGCCGTCCGGGTAGCCGAGCAGGGTGACCGTCGCGACCCCGAGGGCGCTGCTGGCCTTCCGTAGCTCCTTTGCCCGTGCCCGCCGGAGGCTGGCTCCGCGCGCGTTCAGCGTGGAGGCCTCGCCGCGGGTGTAGCACAGCAGGTGGACCGCGGCGCCGCTCCCCGTCAGCCGGTCCACGACCGCGCCGAGGCCGAAGGTCTCGTCGTCGGGGTGGGCGACGACGGCCAGCACGACCCCCCAGGCGGGGAGCAGGCGCTCGGGCCGGGAGATCGCGCCGCCGACCTGGGCCGGTGCCCGCAGCCCGGCCGGGCCTGGTCTCATAGCTATCGGCCTGGGTTCACCGGGCACGGAACGGGGCCCTCAGCAGCGGCGCGGCCACGCACACGCCGGCCGCTCCCGCCGCCAGCGGAACGAAGCCGATCAGCGCCAGGAAGAGGCCGCCGGTGCCGCCGGTCAGCGCGCCGGCCAGGATCAGCGCAAGACCGGCCGCCGCCCGGGCGGCACGTCCTGCCGGTGAGTTCATCAGCTGGGCAGCTCTCATCAGGCGCCTCCTGCTATCAGATACCCCTATGGGTATCTGATAGCAGCAACCGGTGGTGGCCCGCGGGTATTCCGCGGGCCGGTGAGCCGATCGGCCGCGTCCTCGCGCCCAGTCATCGGGGGTGCCGCTGGGCGGCTTGTCATGGTGGCGGCCTGCGGCGGCCGGCGGAAACGCGCGGCGGGGGGAATGCATGGGCGCCAGGCGTGGTTGTATACCCCGGTGGGTATCAGAGGTGGTGCCCGGTGAGACGAGGAGGCTGGCGATGGCGACGGTTGAGCTGACAGCGGTTAATTTCGACGAGACCATCGGCGAGGGGCTGGTGCTGGTCGATTTCTGGGCGGCGTGGTGCGGGCCGTGCCGTGTATTCGGCCCGGTGTTTGAGCGGGCGTCGGGCCGGCA
>WNGE01001880.1_pt1 | contig 26125 bp, 32 predicted proteins | sample 5400651 | NCBI WGS metagenome assembly WNGE01 (sample SAMN13153370, study PRJNA577476) | soil metagenome | isolation source: 60 cm soil or saprolite under grassland replicate 2 | place: USA:California | collected 2016-06-15 | reverse complement strand
CCGACTTTTCCACCCCGCTTGGAAATCCCGCAAAGTGCGCGGGATTCCCACTTTCCCACAGCCCCGGCGACTGCTGGATTAACTCAAACCGGACAAGTCACGTGCTAAGAAATCCGGACATTTTAACTTGCTAACGACAGATTATCTCCGTGCACGAAGGTATAGCCCTATTCTCACTGGGAGCTGTGCGGAAGGCTCAAACTCACAGCTTCTGGTTGAGTGCGATTCCCTGTTCCCGGCAGTAACTGACATAGTGGTTGATGAACCAGAAAACGTCCAGGGTTTCGATCAACTTGGCATTATCGTCCACGAAGTCGAGCGCCCCGTTGAGCACAAACATCGTCTTCATGCCATTTTCCGAGAACAAGGTGTGGACCGCTCCGGGGCTCTCTTGCACATAGCTGCCGGGAGTAGCCACCCAGTCATATTCGAGATAGCGCCAGCTACCCTCAAGCGTGCACGCGAAAATCCGCCCGCGATGCCGGTGACGGCCCAGCAATCCGCCTTGCTTCACCCAGAGAACATTGGCGTACAAATTGTTGCGCACATCGAAGGCGAGATGACGGATGAAGACGCCATCCTTAAATGGCACGTAGGGAGACTTATCTTCCCCCGGCCCGATGTGGATGTCTGGAAACGCGTACTCCCGAACCACCGCGTCAAGGCCGCCCCTCACTTCAACGTGCTTCTTGTCTTCAGCAATGTGCATGATTCCTCCTAAGGATGCGGTGTTCGCCCAACCAGGAACTAAACATGTAGGGGCGGACGCCCCTTCGACTTCGCTCAGGGCAGGCTCTCGTCCGCCTATTTTCGTGGAAAACGAGAGTCCTGCACCTACAACCCTTGTCCGCGCCGCAATTCTACTCCGCAAATTCCACCGTCTAAAAATCATCGAAAGGCAGTCCAACGTAGTTTTCTGCCAGCGTCTGCGCCGCGGCACGCGATGTGGTCACATATTCGAGTTCCGCCAATTGCCTGCGCTCGTCAAATGCGGTGCCATCAGGAAACCGGTGCAGCATCGAAGTCATCCACCACGCAAACCTCTGCACCAGCCATACACGTCGCAAACACATCTCGGAGTAGCGGTCCAGAAAATCCGATTTTCCGTCCAAGTAGAATCGCGAAATTGCTTTAGCGAGCAGACGGACATCGGCCACCGCCAGATTCAATCCTTTGGCTCCGGTCGGAGGCACAATGTGCGCCGCGTCTCCTGCCAAGTACAGGCGGCCGTATTGCATTGGCTCGACAACAAAGCTGCGCATTCCCGTGATCCCCTTTTGCAGGACCGATCCTTCGATGAGTTTCCATCCCTGACTCGTCAGGCGAACCTGCAGCTCCTGCCAGATTCTTTTATCCGGCCAGTTCGCGATATCTTCATCAGGAGAGCACTGCAAATACAGTCGTGTGATCTGCGGCGAACGCATGCTGTGCAGAGCAAACCCGCGATGGTGGTAGCAGTAGATCAATTCCTCGGATGAGGGCGGGGCTTCGGCCAGAATCCCTAGCCATGCAAACGGATATCCCCGCTCGTAGATCGTGAGTGCATTCGACGGAATTGACGGCCGGCACACCCCATGAAAGCCGTCACAACCCGCAATGAAATCGCAAGCTATCTCTCGCTCCTCGCCTCCATACGAAAAACAAACCTTAGGGGACGACGTGTCCAGATCGTGAACTCTGACGCTTTGGGCCTCAAACACAATCTCTCGCCCAGATTCCAGCCGCGCTCGGATCAAGTCTTTAACGATTTCGTGCTGGCCATAGACAGTGATGGCGTGCCCCGTGAGATCGGTGAAGTCGATGCGGTGGCCACGTCCGCCAAAACGCAGTTCCACACCACGATGGACCAGACCTTCTCTCTGCATCCGCTCGCCGACGCCCATGCTGGCCAGAAGTTCGACGGTACCCTGTTCGAGCACGCCGGCACGGATTCTCCCCTCACAATATTTCCGGTCGCGAATTTCGAGGACTACGGAATCGATACCTTGAAGGTGTAGCAGATGAGAGAGGGTCAGCCCAGCCGGGCCAGCCCCGACAATTCCGACCTGTGTGCGCGATTTCCTCACACGCGATGTTCAGCAACTAACTGCCTAGGCCGATCATCGGCCAGCAGGCCTTGACTAAAGGTGAGAGAGACTTACGAAGCTTTTTGCACCAGCTCAAACGGATAATGACGCTGCTTGTGTTGGACGGAGATCCACTTCAAGGTAGTGAACTCCTCCAGCGCCCATTTGCCATTGAGTCGGCCTATGCCCGACGCCTTTTCCCCTCCGAAGGCGATCAGAGGATCGTCGTTGATAGTGCTGTCGTTCACATGCACCATCCCAGAATCAAATCTTTTCGCCAACTCGGCTCCGCGTTCGGCATCTTGGGTGTGTATCGCACCACTCAATCCATACGCGCTGTCATTAGCAATTTCGAGTGCTTCTTCGGCTGTATCAAACGGCATCACGCAAACCGCCGGGCCGAACATTTCGTTTTGCGCAATCCACATGTGAGGCTTCACGTCAGCAAACACGGTGGGCGAAGCGACGTTGCCTTCCAACTTTCCTTCCAGCACGACCCGCGCCCCTTCATCAACGCCACGCTGCACTTGCTTCATGAAAACTTCTGCCTGATGAAGATTCATCAGTGGGCCGAGGTCGGTATCGGCATTACGCGGATCGCCGGCCTTGAGCTGGGAAACCTGGGCCACGAACTTCTCGAGAAATTTGTTGTAAATGCCACGTTGGACGAGGATGCGGTTGGAACACATGCAAACTTGTCCCTGATGGGCGAAGCGGCTGAATACCGCAGCGTTGACCGCATTGTTCAGGTCGGCATCTTGCAGAATAATCATGGCGCTGTTGCCGCCAAGTTCAAGTACGGCTTTCTTCAGCGACCTTCCGGCAACTCCCCCGATGTGCCGGCCCACCGCTTCCGAACCGGTAAACGAAATGATTCGCGGAATTGGGTGTTCCACAAATGCGTCGCCGATTTCAGCAATGTCGGCCACGATAACGTTCAATAGTCCTTTGGGAATTCCCGCCTCCTCAAAGATTTTCGCCACCAGCGTGCCGCCTGTAATTGGCGTGTCATCGTGTGGCTTCAACACCACTCCATTGCCGGCACCCAGCGCAGGAGCCACCGAGCGCATGCTCAGGTTAAACGGGAAGTTGAATGGACTGATAACGCCAACCACGCCCGCAGGAACTCGATAAAGGCGGTTTTCTTTGCCGTCCACGGTGGAGGGAAAAATCTCCCCCGTCATTCTCAAAGGGTATGTAGATGCCTCTTTTATGAACGTCTTAACAAGGAAAATCTCAATCATCGCCTTAAGCCGGGTTCCGCCCAGTTCGTCGGTGATTATTTCCGCGATATCAGTCTCGTTCTGCTCGATCCAGGTGATCGCCTTCTCAAGAATCGTTCGCTTCTCAAACGCGTTCACCTCAGCCCAAAGCTTTTGCGCCGCCGCCGCCGAACGATAGGCTTCATCCAGATCGGACACACTCGCCAGACGGAAGTCGGCAATGGCCGTACCATCATAAGGATTGCGGTCGGTAAGGACTTTCTGGCTTTTGCCGTCCCGCCATGTCCCACTGATATATTGCTTGTTCAGCTTGACGAACTGGTTCATAGGTCCCTCCAACCATTTGGGGACATCTGCCCCTTCGCTTCACTCAGGGCAGGCTCGGCTGTCCCGGCTCAGCGAAGCTCAGAAACGCGGATTTCAGCGTAACACTGCGGACTCGCTTCGGGGAACGGGAAAAGCGGGTTCGGCGTAGGGGCGGACGCCCTCGTCCGCCCGCCCCGGACGAGGGCGTCCGGGGCTACATGATCTGCTGCCATGGCTGGCTAGGGACTTGCGTTGGGCTTGGTCTTCGCCGCTGACTGATATTTCTCCAGCTCTTCCTGAGCAATGTGAAAGCCCGTATTGGCCGCAGGCACTCCGGCATAGATGGCGGCTTGAAGCAGTACTTCCTTGATATCAGAGCTTTCCAGGCCGTGACTCAATCCCGCAGAGGTGTGCATGCGAAACTCTTCCCAGCGCCCGAGGGCAGCCATCATGGCCAGTACGAGCAAGCGGCGAGTTCTGACATCGAGCCCAGGCCGAGTCCAGATCGTCCCCCAGGCGTAACGAGTGATTAGCTCCTGAAACTCTTTTGTGAATTCAGTCGTGGCGGCATTCGCCCTGTCAACGTGTGCATCGCCCAGGACCTTGCGGCGCGCAGCGATACCCGTTTCCAGAACCTGCTGCGATGAAGAGACTTTCGGCTGAAGGAAAGTTGCCACCGTTGCGGAAAAGCCTCGTGGACATTCAAGATTCGACAAATGTGCGGCTGGTAAATGCAGTGCCTCGGCGTCCGCAATCCCGCGGACTAACAATTCGCCATTCCCCAACCACGGGGTTGAAAGATCCTTGTCTCCGGAAATCACCAGCGTCGGAGTCTTGATTTTGTCCAGATCCCGGGTGGAATCGAAATCCCGCAGTGCGGCGCAGCAGCCCACATAACCGTCGGCGTCGGTGCCCAGCAGTACCGATCGCATAGACGCGGCATAGGGATTTGCTCGCGTAATGGACTCTTGCGAGAAAAAGCGCTGCATCGCAATTTCCACAATCGCCGCCATGCCGCCTTTCCGCACCGCATCTATTCTGGCCTGCCAGCTTGCGACGGTGCCAAATCGCGGCGAGCTATTGGCGAGGACCAGCTTGGTAAGCCGCTCGGGTGCATGCATGGCCAGCCACTGGCCAATCGCGCTGCCTAGCGAAAGCCCGCAGAACGCAAAGTTCGTCAGCCTGAGCGCATCAGTTAGCGTGAGAACATCCCTGCTGAGCTGCTCAACGGAATATTCTCCTTGCGCCGCGTCCGACGCGCCGTGCCCGCGCGTGTCATAGCGCAAAATTTGGAAGTGGGGCAACAAGTCCGGCATTTGCGGCTCCCACATGGCGTGGTCGGTGCCGATCGAGTGCGACAGCACCAAGACCGGAAGGCCCGGGTTTCCCTCCAACCGATAGAACAACCGCGTCTTGTCACTTGTGATAAACGGCATTGCTTAGTCCTGCTTTTCAGGCTTCTTTCCGGATGCTGACGACCGCAACTGCTGGCTGCGGAAAAGTTCAGCCGATCCCAGGTAATCCTCAGGCACCTCGAGCCTTTTGAGGAGATTCGGATCGAGATGTTTCCTGACATCCGGCATCTCCCCGAGAATTTCCCCTAAAGATTTTTGTTCTGCCAGTGCTTTCCGCGTCGCCTCTTCCAACAACGATTGCGCAGCCTGACGCCCCAGCTTCGGCGCAAGAAGAATCATTGCCTTTTCCGCAAAAATTGTTCCAAGCGTCGCATACAGATTCCGCCGCATACGAGCGCCGTCAACATGAAGTCCTTCGAGAACCTCAGCCATCGAGTTGGCGGCAACCCCGGTCGCTTGGACGACGGCCGCAATCGTGGACCACTCCGACTGCCATCCCCCCACCCCGCGTTCGTGCTCTTGAACCATAGCAAAGAGATACGAAGAAACCAGTCCTGGCACGCGCGTAGCCGCAGCCAGGGTCATCGCGCATCCGATGGGATTGCGCTTATGCGGCATGGTGGAAGAGCTTCCGCGACCGTCTCCGCCATGCTCCGCCACTTCGCCAACTTCGGCCTGCATCATCAGGCTGATGTCGCGCGCAACCTTACCCAGCGTCCCGGTGAGAACCGCGCAAGAACACATCAGAGTTGCCAGCCGATCGCGATGCGGTTGCCAGGGCGCATCCGGTGCGGTGAGTCCCAATTCGGCGGCAAGGGCTCGGGCCACCTCTGGACCTTTATCTCCAAGTGCAGCGAGTGTACCCGCAGCTCCGCCAAATTGAAGAAGAAGTGCATCGGCGAATGTTTTGGTCAATTGTTCTTTGCTGCGACTGACTGCCGCATACCAACCCGCTGCCTTAAGCCCGAACGTAATCGGTGGCGACGGTTGTAATAACGTCCGTCCGAGCATGACGGTGTCGCGATGCCGTTCGGACAAACTGCGCAACGCGGTTTCCACGCGTGCGAGATCAGCCGCAATCAAAGGCTGACCTCGCTTGAGCAGGAGAATTAACCCGGTATCAGTTACGTCCTGGCTGGTTGCGCCCCAGTGCACATACTCAGCCGCTGCGATAGCTTTCTTCTTGACGATTTCCCTGAACGCCTTCGCGAGTGGAATACCTGCTGTCCCCGCGCGTAGGGTTTGTCGCGAAAGGGAATCCATGTCGAACTCGTCAGGACTGGCCGAGGCGGCGATCACTTCGGCTGCGGCTTGAGGAATGATTTGGGCCCGAGCTTCGACTCTCGCCAATGCTACTTCAAACTCCAGCATCGCTCTCACAATGGAGCGATCCGAAAAGATCTCCGCCAGCGGTTCAGTCGTGGCCAGACTGTCAAGCAACCGCACCGGCATGAGCCCCTCCCGTCCGACTACCAAGTTCAAGACGAATAAGAATAAACGATGCGGGGCACGGACGCGCCGACGGTGTACGCGAGGGTAGTGCCAATTTCGAGGTCTTGCCGCGTAGCCATCGGCGTCTCCGAGTCGCCATTACCCAGTCCCGGAGGGACGGCACAACTTAGCCAACGCTTACAGCGCTGGGTGCCGCGGGGAATCGGATCCGAGTCCCGGAGGGACGATTGCTAATAGCCCGGGCGTTTCCAACGCCGGGGTGCGCAGGCAAAAAAGCCGGAAGTCCCGTAGGGCCGGCTGACCCACGGTCCACACTGCCGGTTTCGCGTATCCCCACGCAAATGTAGAATCACCCATGTTGAACCGGCGTACTCATATTCCATGGAAGTTCTGAAAAAACTATTCGAGCGCCGTTTCCACTCGACGGTCGCCCGGGTGCATCCACTGCAGGGTCATCTCGGCGGCTCCGGGCGGAAAATTGTCCGGCTTACAGGTGAGAGCCAGACGGCAATTGGCGTTCTCTACGACGTGCGCGAAGAGAACGTCGCGTTCCTGGAGTTCTCTCGCCATTTTCGAAAACACGCTTTGCCAGTTCCGGAAATTTACGCCGAAGATTTGAGCCAGGGCGCGTATCTGGAAGAAGATCTCGGGGACACTACTCTGTTCGACTTTCTCTCGACCAACCGATCAGGCGATGACATTGCCCCTCAGGCCATTGAAGCCTATCGAAAAGTGATCGGCCTGCTGCCACGATTTCAAATCGAGGCCGGTCGGGATTTGAATTACAAAGTGTGTTATCCGCGCAGCAGCTTTGACCGCCAGTCCATCGCGTGGGATTTAAACTACTTCAAGTATCATTTTCTGAAGCTCGCCGCAATCCCCTTTAACGAACAAGCCCTGGAAGATGACTTCCGCCGACTGACAAAATTCCTATTGGCCGCCGACCGCGATTATTTTCTCTATCGCGACTTCCAATCGCGGAATGTAATGCTTCGCGGCAACCATCCGTTTTTTGTGGATTACCAGGGGGGCCGCAAGGGTGCACTGCAATACGATGTCGCCTCACTCCTGTTTGACGCCAAGGCTGATCTGCCCCCGGCAGTGCGTGAGCATTTGCTCGATCATTATCTCGTCACGCTTTCGTCGTTTCTTGAACTCGACCGCGAATCTTTCCTGCAGTACTACTACCCGTACGTTTATGTCCGGACCATGCAAGCCTTGGGTGCGTATGGGTTTCGCGGGTTTTATGAGCGCAAGACCCATTTTCTTCAAAGCGTGCCCTACGCTTTGAAGAACGTGCGCTGGCTGCTGCACAACGTCAAACTGCCGATCGCGCTGCCCGCGGTAATGGACGCCTGCCAGTCCATGCTGGCTTCGGAGAAGTTGCGCGATTTGGAGTTTGAATCGGGGAGATCGCCAGGCGAGGCTCCGGACTCAGACATTCTCACTGTCAGAATCTTCAGTTTCTCCTTTCATCGCGGCCTTCCGAAAGATGAAACCGGCAACGGCGGAGGCTTCGTTTTCGATGGCCGCAATCTGCCAAACCCCGGACGAGAAGAGCAATTCAAACAGCTCACGGGAAAAGACGCGCCCGTCATCGACTATCTGGCTCAGCAGGAAAGCGTGCGCCAGTTTCTCGCCAATGCCACGTCGCTGATGGAGGCGAGCGTGGCCGATTATCAGCGCCGCGGCTTCAAGAACTTGATGGTTTCATTCGGCTGCACCGGGGGCCAACATCGCTCTGTCTATCTGGCGGAGCAGGCGGCAAAACAATTGCGCGCCACCAACGGCGTCAATGTAGTCGTGCGGCATCTTGGCCTGGAGAGTCTAGGCAAGTGAGGGCGGCGTTCCTGTGAAGGCAATGATTCTGGCCGCCGGCCTGGGCACGCGCTTACGCCCGCTCACTGACAATCGCCCGAAGGCGCTGGTCGAAGTCGCCGGCCACACCCTGCTCGAGATCACTCTTTCTCGCCTCCGCTCCTCTGGAATCACAGAAGTAGTCATCAATGTTCATCACTTCGCCGACATGATTGTGGAGTATCTGAAGGCGCACAACAATTTCGGCATGCACGTCGAAGTCTCTCGAGAAGAGACGTTACTGGACACTGGCGGCGGTCTGAAGAAAGCCGCCTATTTCTTTGCCGATTCGCAGGGGGACGAGCCGTTTGTTCTGCATAATGCCGATGTCATCAGCACGATTGACCTGGATCGTATGCTGCAATTTCACAACGAGCACCATGCACTCGCGACTCTGGCTGTACAGGACCGCGAGACTTCGCGATACTTGCTGTTCGACGACCAGGCCATACTCTGCGGCCGGCGAGCGGGAAACCATGGGGAAACTGAATTGGTTCGACTTTCACCGAAGCCGCAAGCGCTGGCTTTTACCGGCATTCACGTTATATCTCCCCGTCTGCTTCAGTTGATGACGGAAGACGGCACTTTCTCAATCATCACAACCTATTTGCGCCTCGCCTCACAAAGAGAAAACATTCTCGCCTTTCGTGCCGATGAATATTATTGGCGCGATCTCGGCCGACCGGAAAATATCGTGCAGGCGGCAGAGGATTTGAGCCGCAAAGTTTTTGAGCTGTAGAGTGGCACGACTCAGAACTAAAAGGGAACCGTTGCCACTCCCAGCCGCGACTGGAGTTGTTTGCGGTAACGACGGCTCAGCCGGAGTCCGGCTCCGGTGTCAAGAAGGACTTCGTACTCGCCATCCTCGCTGACCTTCAAACCGCGGAGCCGATTGAGGTTTACGATGGCCGAGCGGTGGATGCGGCAGAAGACAGATCGATCCAGTTCCTGCTCCAGTTCCGACATGCTGCGCCGCAACAAATGGGTTTTGTTGCCTACGTGCAGGCACGCGTAGTAGTCGGCGGCCTCGATCCAGTCAATCTCTGAGACTTTCAAAAACAAAACCTGACCAGCGCCTCTGATGGCCAAGCGCTCCAGGTTTCTTGTCTGGTCCTTGCCCTGTCTGATTCGTTCCTTGGCGCGGCCCAGCGCGCGTTCGAAGCGATCATTGTCGAAGGGCTTGAGCATGTAATCCAACGCCCCAGCCTCGAACGCCCGCAGAGCATACTGATCGTAAGCCGTCACAAAGACGACGGCTGGAGGCAGCTCCCCGCCCAGCATCTCAAGTACGTCGAAACCGTCGCACTCCGGCATTTGGACGTCAAGGAATACCAGATCAGGTTTGGTGCCGCGGATCTCGGCCAGCGCCTCCACTCCCGAGCCGGACTCTCTGACCATTTCGATTTCCGGATCAAGCCGCAAGAGCACAGTGATGTTGCTGCGGGCGAGAGGTTCGTCGTCCACGACCAGCACACGTATTTTCGCAGGACCTTGCTCTGGACACACGACTCACTCCTTCGACGCCGTGAGGACAAAGGGTACGGAAACCGAAACCTCCACGCCGCCAGGTTCCTGATTTCGCATAGTCAACTCAAACCTGTCCCCGTACAGCCCTTGCAGCCGAGTCCTCACATTGGAGATTCCTATCCCCGAGTTGGTCTTCTCCCAATCTGGCGGCAACTTAGGCCCGTCGTTATAGACGCTGAGGGTAAGCCTAACGTTAGACCGGAATGCGGAAATCCGAATCGAACCTCCGTGTACCCGTTTTGCGATGCCATGCTTGACTGCAGCGCATCGAGTTGCGCCTTCGAGAGTTGTTCGTTGAGCCGCGCGGTCTCGGTTTGCTGCCGCACCATTCGCTCTCGCGAATCGAGGATATAGCCGATCGCGAGGACAGACGCATATAACAGCAGGTACGAAAGCAGCCCATTGTAGAACCTGTAATTCCAGACTGAAGCGAACGGCCCAGGCGGCGGAGAGTTTGCAAGTGGGTTGAGCAGCACCTCGAGTCCGGCGCTCAGAGCGGAGTGCGCCAGAGCCACCGTGACACAGGCAGTCAAATGAATCAACCAGGTGCCGACCCGTCTGACTTGCGTCGGCGGATATCGTCGGCCCAGCAAGAGCACGAGTGGCGCGACCAAGGCCCAAGATACCCAAGAAACCAGCGTCACCACGAATAGCCGCACCCATGCGTGATGCATGCCCTGGGCGTGCATGACCGTCACTGTCTGCGTCGCATCGAACAACCCCACTCCGGAGCAGATCAGTGCAATCCAGAACCAGCGCGGTGATTGCGGTGTTTGGCCCGAGTCCATACTGAGAATGGTATGCTACGGTGCTTCAAATGAGCGAACATTGCAGCCAATCCACAGCGCCATGCAGCAATTGGTCTGGCATTCTAATGCTTGCGGCGTGATACTGCCCCAATGCGCACCCAAACCAAAATCGCGTTACTCACTGCGACAGTTCTTTTTTCCCTGATGGCCTTAAATCAGACCGCGACCGAGCCTTCCAGCGCAGGCCCCGAATACACCAGCGACGGCGAGCTCAAGCTCCCCGAGGGTTACCGGGAATGGGTTTACCTGAGCACCGGCTTCGACATGAGCTACAGCCCGGCGGCGTCGCAGATGGACCATCACATGTTCGACAACGTCTTCGTTAATCCGGAGGCCTACAAGTCATTTCTGGAAAAAGGCACGTGGCCCGACAAGACCATACTCGTGCTCGAAGTCCGAGGCGCCGGAGGCAAAGGTTCAATTAACCAGAAAGGCAAGTTCCAGAGCACAGAACGCATGGGACTTGAAGCCCACGTAAAAGATGAAGCGCGTTTCCCGGGCAAGTGGGCATTCTTTGGTTTCGACGACAGCAAGACCGCGAAAATGGTCCCCACCCAAGCGGCTTGCTACAGCTGCCACTCCGACCACGCCGCCGTGGACACAACCTTTGTCCAGTTCTATCCCACACTGCTGCCGATCGCCAAAAGCAAAGGCACACTGAGCGCGTCATATTTAAAGGAGAGCGAAACCGCAGGAAAGAAGTAGAAACGTCCGACCGCGGCCCAGAGTCTGATGGACGCCCCTATATCTCGGAATTCCCATTCACAAATTCAGAAAATAGACCGGGGCCATGGCTGCGAGCGCCGCTCCGACTTGCAGTCCCAGTACATACAGCGTCTGTTTCGGAGCTCGTGGCAGCCACTTGATTGCGAAGAACAACAGGACCGGCATTTGTCCAGCCATGAGTAGCTGCCAAATATGGGCGCTTGCCCCCTCATCAGCCTCGTGGACAAGCCCGCCGAATATTGCGGCGATACCCAGCACGGCCAGAGCGGTAAGCGACATTGCCATGGGAAGAAAAGCGCTTGGGTGCCTGACAATGGCGCCGAAAGAATTGGGATTGTGATTCATTTTGTCTCCTTGCGTTGGAAAGATATGCTCACCAAGTGCCGAACAAACCACGTTTGCCGAGATGCGAATGCCGCCATCTGCTTCTTCTAGAAATGCCTCAAACTCGGCGCCATAGCGGCTCCTCCAGCCACGTGGATAGAGACGCGTCAGCAGGCGGGCGACCACGCGATTCATAAAGCCGCCAGCCTTCCCAGTCCGGCCTTGGCGAACTGTTGCAAGGTGGTCAGCTTTGCCCGGAGAACTCGCAGGCCCTGCGGCGTGATGCGATAGGGCTGACGGCGCTCCTCGGCTGGGAGCGGCTCGATCCAACCCTGCTGCTCCAGGCGGGCAATCGCTCCATACAGCGTCCCCGGACCCATACGGGTCCCACAGAGCCGCACAATGTCTTCGATCATCGCGTGTCCATGCTTCGGTCCATCGGCCAGGCTGGCAAGCACAAGCAGCGGCGGGTCGGAATAGTGGCCCATTCCTGCGTCGTCTTTGGCTATTACTACGTGTCGCGTACTACGCATTACGTAGTTATCGCATAGTTGGTCCCGTTCTGCAAGGAAATTGTGAGGTAGTGTTACGCTTGGCGTTTTTTGCGGATCTTCGACTGATCGGTGATTTCCCTAGACCATCTTCGTCGCTAGAGCATCGATCTATTGAGCGGTGAGAGGCTCGCGCAACCCACAGCATCGGATTAGATTATGTGCGAACCGTTCAACGTCGTCGGTATCAAGTTTGAAACCGGGAGGCTGGAATGAAAGTTGGATTCATCGGTTTGGGAATGATGGGGTCAGGCATGGCCCGCAACCTGATCAAGGCGGGACACACGTTGGTCGTCTTCAACCGCACGCGGTCTCGTGCCCAGGAACTGGCGCAGTTCGGCGCGACTGTCGTTGCCAATCCAGCAGGAGCGGCTGCCGGCGCAGAAGTTCTAATCACAATGCTGGCCGACGACGATGCCCTGGAAGACGCCATTCTTGGTCCGGGGCAGGCACTTCAATCGCTGCCAGCAGGTGCGGTACACGTCGGAATGAGCTCGATCAGTGTAGCTATGTCACGACGACTCCAGGCAGCACATCGCGACAGACAGCAGTATTATGTCGCTGCTCCGGTCTTTGGTCGTCCCGAGGCGGCTGCGTCGGCGAAGCTATTCATTGTTGCGGCTGGCCCTACCGGACAAATCCAACGTTGCCAGGTGCTGTTCGACGCCATGGGACAGAAGACCTTTGTTCTCGGCGAAGACGCGCCGGCGGCGAACTTGGTCAAGCTGACGGGAAACTTCCTGATTTCCACAGTAATCGAGAGCATGGCGGAAGCCATGTCACTGGTGCGGAAATCCGGAGTCGATCCCAACAAATTCCTGGACTTGCTTACAGGCTCGTTGTTTTCCGCGCCCATCTACAAGAACTACGGTGGCATGATCGCTGCCAACCGATTCGAGCCTGTAGGCTTCAAATTACCGCTCGGATTTAAAGACAACCGGCTGCTGCTAGCTGCTGCCGAAGAAGCCGCCGTGCCCATGCCCATGGCCAGCCTGGTGCACGACCGATTTGTAGACGCGATCGCCCAGGGGCTGAATGAAGCCGATTGGACAGCAATCGCCCGCATTTCCTTCCAGAACGCTGGATTGGAAAAAGCAGCATGAAGTTTGATGTCGCCGCTCAACTTAGATAGGCGTTTAGCGGAAGTACGGGAACTACGTCCCAACGGGTACGTTTTGCATCCCCTTACCGCCGCTTAAGCGCTTCCAACTCGTCTAGCGTGCGCGGCCAGTCCCCACCTAAGAGGCGGGACAGACTGCGGTCCGCCACCACCTTGCCTCCAGTCTGACAACGGGCGCAGTAGTTGGTCTCATTGTCGGCGTATCGAATGCGCTGGATGGGATCACCGCATCGCGGACACGGATGGCCAAACCGCCCATGCACCGCCATGTCTTTACGGAACGCAGTCACTTTTTCGGGAAAGTTTGTGCTGGCCTCAGTGCGTAACTGCTCGATCCAGCGTTGAAGCGTAGAACGTGTTGCAGCAAACAACCTTTCCCATTCAGCCGGAGTGAGTTTGCGAGTGAGGGTGATAGGAGAAAGTTGTGCAGCGTGCAGAATCTCATCAGAATAGGCGTTGCCGATACCGCTCACGATTCGCGGGTCCGTGAGCGCCCGCTTCAAGGTACGGTTTTCAGCAGTGAGCGCGCTCTGAAACGATGCCAGATCACTGGCGAAGACATCGATGCCTCCAGGATCCATTGCACGCAGACTCTCTTCGCCTCTAAGAGCGTGCAGGGAAGCGCGGCGCTTAGCGCCGGCCTCGGTGAGCACCAGAGAGGCATCCGGAAAATCAAACGCCGCCAATTGATTGCGGCCTGCGAGCTTTGCGTCCTTCGCCCGCCAGTGCAGACGGCCAGCGATCATCAGATGAAGCACCAACCACAGGTCATCTTCAACGCCAATAGCAATGCGCTTGCCGACACGCCGCAACTCGCGCACCCTGCGTCCTTCAACACTTGCGAGAGACGGTTCCACCGTGCGCAGCAGAAACGGACTCGCCAGTCGTATATGTTCGATGGGCTCACCGACAATGCGCGGCTCCAACGCGGTGATATAAGCGGTGATGTCGGGAAGCTCTGGCATTTACTAACAGCTTGCACGTCGCACCTGCGTCTGGCAACCGACTGAGATCATGAGTGGTCCACGATCGGTACCTCTCCCACAAGACAATTGCGCTTGACTCCCACTTGTAATACATGTATAACTTAGGTGCTACATATGAGTACAAGGAAGAGACTATGAACGTCACCGCATCCCAGTCCAGTGCCGACTCTATCCGCGAGCATGCTGTTGAGGAATACGTTGCGCCCGCCCGCCAGCGGCGGGATAGGACATTCTCAATCAATGTAGGCGAAGTCCACAGAACACTGGGGTTAAACAATCTCGTGCCATCGGTTTGCTCCGCCCTAGTATCCAAAAAGTTTCTAATGGAAAACCATCTGCATTTGATCTCCAAGACTGGGCCGCCCTCCGGCAAGAGCACGACCGTTACTTACACTTACGAATTCACTGATACGAAGCCTTCTTCCCCCAAAGAAGATTCGTGGGCCCATCTGCGCGGGGCGCTGCGGGGCGTCTTTGCAGAGTTGGGGGGCGGTGAGCAATATCTCCACGCTGAGCGAGACAAATTTTACGGGTCAAGGCAGAGCAAGTGAGCCGAATTTACTGGGACACAATGCTCTTCATCTATTGGCTCGAGAACAACCCGCAATTCGCAAAGCGCGTTGGCGAAATCCGCACACGCATGGAGGAGCGCGGAGACCAGTTGATTACAGGTGCTTTCACATTTGGAGAGGTACTGGCCGGCCCTTATCGTATCGGCGCGGTCAAGGTTGCCGATGAATCTAAGCGCTTGTTGCGGAGTGTAGTTTCTGAGGTCGTCCCTTTTACGATTGAGACCGCGGATCACTATGCACGCATTCGCGGCACCCTTAGCATTCCTCCGGCCGATGCAATCCACATGGCTTCCGCCGCGCAAGCCGGCACGGACCTTTTCCTGACAAATGACAAGAGCCTGATTGGCAAGATCGTACCTGGTATTCAATTCATTGCTTCGCTTGACACGCAACTTTTCTGAAGATTGGAAGTATTCAATCCGATAGCAGAGCTGGTCGAGGGGGCGGGAGTCGAACCCGCGTCCGAAAAGGTTGTTGGTCATGACCGGCCACCTGAGTTAGGCGCAAATCAAACAGCGCCAGCCAATATTGAAAGGACTGCAACGAGAAGCCGCAAAGGATGAGTCCAATGCCGAATACCCCGAGCCGCCGCTCCGGAAGGTTGTCGGCATAGTATTCGATGTAAGGATTAACCGTCGTCCCAACCCCGGTAACAATGCCGATCACCAATCCCACGCGAATGGCGAACCACCAGGCGTGGTCCACGTGATGACTGAAGTCGAAGAAGCTGCAGATCAGGGCCGTGGCCATGAAGCCGACAGTGCGGACCACAGTTCCCCAAAACTGACGGCGCGAAAGCCGTGGACGGCGATCGGCTGCGTAATCAATGGCAGGACGCATTCCGCGAGAGTAGGCGAATACCTGGCCAAAGGTCACGAGAATGCCAAATACGATTGCGTATCGGAAACCCAAAATCCTGTGCAGTCCAGCTCCGTAACCGAGCCCGCGGATGGCGGAAAACGCTGCTTCCCATGGCAACGTCGCCCATGGCAGGGTTTGACGGGCGAACGCTCCCCTCCCGCCTAGTAGGTGCTGCACGAACGAGCCCAGGCAGAAGCCTCCGAGAGTAAGCGCGAGCACGGCGGCCAGAAAGATTCCTCCCGCTAAATACGCGGCTGCGGAAAGCTGCCGGTACATAAGCCTTACATGCAAACGTACCGGCCGGCTCTGAATCATGCGGCTGCTTCTCGGCTTTGCTTGATGAACGCAAGTAGGTCGGCATTGATCTGGTCCGCGTTGGTTGTGGGATCCGTGCGGAAAGCCTGGATACACCTTAAGCGTGGCATTCTTCACAATCTTGGCGGACAGCAGTGCCGCCGCGCCGATCGGCACGATCTGGTCATCGTCGCAGGAAGAATGAGAGTTGGAACATCGAACTTTTTGAGGTCTTCCGTGAAGTCCGTCTCGGAAAAGGCCTTGATACAGTCGTAGTGCGCCTTCATTCCTTGCAACCACCAGTGCTCTCGGATGCCTTCCGATATCTTGGCGCCCGGCCGATTGTAGCCGTAAAACGGAAGGGTGATGTCCTGGTAAAACTGCGCTCGATTTTTCGCCAGCTCGGCGCGGAGGCCGTCGAAGACCGACATGGGCGCGCCCCCTGGATTCTTGTCCGTCTTCACCATCAGCGGCGGTACCGCGCTGATGAGCACGGCCATGGCGACGCGCTTCGAACCGCGCCGCCCGAGGTACCTGGCAACTTCTCCGCCGCCAATGGAATGGCCCACATGAATAGCGTTCCTCAGGTCAAGCTTCTCAGTGAGGGCTGCGAGATCGTCGGCATAAGTGTCCATATCATTGCCGTCCCAGGTCTGGCTGGAACAGCCGTGCCCCCTCCGGTCATGCGCGATGACTCGGTAGCCACGATGGCCAAAGAACAACATCTGTCGGTCCAGTCGTCCGCGGTGAGCGGCCACCCATGACTAAACACTATGGGCTGGCCCTTTCCCCAGTCCTTGTAGTAGATTTGCGTTCCGTCTTTCGTCGCGATCGTAGGCATGACATCTTCTCCTTCGGTGTGATTTGAGTTAAAGATTTTCGTTTTCTTGCCAAGTCGCGAGAGTTCGTCTCAGAGTTTCTCGTTATCTTGCGGAACCATCTTGGTAAGGCACTTGGCGACCAAAGTTGCGTCGCAATCGAACGGCGCATCTTTCCTATACAGTTCCCCCGTTCGCGTTCAGTGTGATGCGTGTATCTGTCCGGCTGAAAGGATTACTGTCGCCACACTGACCCTGCATCAGCCATGTGTCATTCCCGTGACACTTCGCTGATAATAGCAATTTCCAATTTCCGTGGACGAATCAAGAATCTTGCGATTTCATGGGCAGCGCGATCGTAGGTTTCATTTGGCACCACGCATGCATATTTACGGAGTCAGGAGCCACCTACGATCAATTCTAAACCGATGGTGAAGCGCTTCGAGCGGACCGTAAATGGAAAACCGAATACGCCACGCTGGAAAGTTCTTAACGGGCCTTGCGAGGGTACCTGATCTCGGTACGCGGCCCCACGAATCTACATCCTGATAATAATGAGGAGTGTCCATGATAACGGCACAAGATAACGGAATCATCGACAAACCGAGCAATCACGCCGTCGAACAGACAGTGGATAGAATCAAGAACATTCTGCAATTGTGTACTACGGAGTTTAATCAGTGAAGACGATCAAAGGTCCAGCCATTTTCTTAGCCCAGTTCGCGGCTGACGTAGCCCCGTTCAACAGTCTTGGTGAGATTTCGCGGTGGGCTGCAGCGCTTGGCTACAAGGGAGTACAGATTCCCAGCTGGGACGGCCGTCTCTTCGATTTGAGGCGCGCCGCCGAAAGCCGCACTTACTGTGATGAAATACGCGGCATTCTCGCTTCAAACCAAGTGGAACTGACGGAACTATCGAGTCACCTCCAAGGACAGCTGGTTGCCGTTCACTCGGCATATGACCAGCCATTCGACGGTTTTGCTCCAGATTCTGTTCGTGGAAATCCTTCCGCGCGTCAACAATGGGCGGTCGAACAACTGCGGCTGGCAGCTAAGGCTTCCGCAAATCTGGGATTGAATGCTCATGTGACGTTTTCGGGAGCGCTAGCCTGGCCTTACGTGTATCCGTGGCCGCAGCGTCCGTCCGGCTTAATCGACACCGCTTTCGCAGAGCTTGCAAAACGGTGGGAGCCTATTCTCGACGCATTTGACGAGCTTGGCGTCAATCTCTGTTTCGAATTGCACCCGGGTGAGGATCTCCATGACGGCATAACTTTTGAGATGTTCTTAGAGCGCGTCCGGGGCCACAAACGCTGCAACATCCTCTTCGACCCAAGTCATTTCGTCCTCCAGCAACTCGATTACCTGGACTTCATTGACATCTATCACGCGAGAATAAAGATGTTCCACGTGAAGGACGCAGAGTTCCGGCCCAGCGGTCGCCAGGGGGTTTACGGCGGATATCAGCCCTGGATTTCACGTGCAGGTCGCTTCAGGTCACTAGGGGATGGTCAGGTTGACTTCCGCGCCATCTTCTCGAAACTTGCGCAGTACGACTTCGAAGGATGGGCTGTCGTTGAGTGGGAGTGCTGTGTGAAAAATAGTGAGCAGGGTGCAAAGGAAGGCGCGCCGTTCATCGCTCATCACATCATCCAGACCGCAGAGCGTGCGTTTGATGATTTTGCAAAATCGGGCGCCGACGCTGATGCTAACCGCAGAATGCTAGGTCTGGCAAATCGAAAGGAAAGCACGGATGCCCGTTGAACACGCCAATCAGAGTCAGGCGCGTCGCCTGCGCCTCGGCATGGTCGGAGGCGGACCAGGCGCCTTTATCGGCGCTGTACATCGCATTGCTGCACGTCTCGACGATCGCTATGAGTTGGTCGCCGCGGCGCTGAGTTCGGATGGGGAGCGAAGTCTAGTTGCCGCCGAGCAACTACACATTCCGCGCGCTTATCGCACCTTCCAGGAAATGGCTTCCGCCGAATCAAAACGGCCGGATGGCATCGAAGTGGTCTCGATTGTTACCCCCAACCATTTACATCACGCTCCAGCGAAGACGTTTCTTGAAGCAGGCATCGATGTGATTTGCGATAAACCATTAACGACGACGCTCGAGGACGCGTTGGACTTGGCTGAGACCGTGCAGCGAACCGGCCTGGTCTTCGGGCTGACGCACAATTACACCGGCCACCCAATGGTTCGGCAGGCGCGCGAAATGGTGTCTGCAGGCGAGCTTGGAGCGATAAGAGTCGTGCAAGTTGAGTATGCGCAGGATTGGTTGTCTACCCCGTTGGAGAAGACTGGGCAAAAACAGGCGGAGTGGCGGACCGATCCAGTGCGCAGCGGACCAGGCGGATCGCTTGGCGATATTGGCACGCACGCCTTTAATCTTGCGTGCTTCGTGACCGGATTATCTTGCGAGCAAGTGGCCGCCGATGTAACCACGTTCGTGCCTGGCAGGCGACTCGATGACAACGTTCAGGTGATGCTGCGGTTTTCACAGGGAGCCAAGGGAGGCCTTTGGGCGAGCCAGGTTGCTGCGGGAAATGAGAACAATTTGCGCCTGCGCGTGTATGGCGAAAAAGCCGGTCTCGAATGGCGGCAGGAAGATCCGAATGAACTTAGTTTTGCCCCATTAGGACAACCGCGACGCATAATTCGACGCGGCAGCGCCGGCGCCGGACGCGCTTCGGCCCACGCAACGCGCATACCCAGCGGGCATCCGGAAGGATATTTGGAGGCGTTCGCCCAACTTTACAGCGACCTCGCTGAGCAAATCACCGCAAGGCGGGAAAACCGCGCGGCGGATCCGGATTCGCTTCTCGTGCCGGGCGTTTCGGATGGCGTCGAAGGAGTCAAGTTTATCAATGCCGTGTTGGACTCCTCCCGTCACGGTTCGGCTTGGATTTCAATTTCGGGTTCGCAGTGAAGGCAGTGTCTCAAGAAAAAAACTTGTCTCGTCTGCAATTGATCAATTGTGAAACGGCTGCAGCAGACATTATTATTGCGAGCGATGGAATTTCTTAGCCACGAAGCTGCCCCTTCAGCGGCAAAACGGCAGCCTCCCTTAATCAATCGGCGTGACCTGCTTCGCGCGACGCTGCTTGCCGGCGCGGCGTCGGCGTTAGGACCGGCGTTCTCATTCGCGCAGGCTGTTTCATCGAACCTTACTCCGGCTGCGCGTGGCGAAGACGGATCAACCTTCCTGACCGACCCTAATTGGAAAGCCCTCTTTTTCAACGACCATCAGAATGAGACGTTGATCGCGCTGAGTGACGTGATCATTCCAGTGACTGACACGCCAGGTGCGAAGGAAGCGCTGGTTAATCGTTTTCTCGATCTCCTGCTTTCGGCACAGCCCGTTGAGTTTCAAAAGCAGTTCGTGGACGCACTCGCGTTCATCGACAGCGAAAGCCAAAAGCAATTCGGGAAGGATTTCCGGGCGCTCGTTCTCGACGATCAGATCTGGTTGTTGACTCCGTGGGCATATGCGCGACAAGCCAGTCACTGGACGGAGCGGAGCGAAGCGCGCAACCAACCCCCTGATTTCGGACAACAACATTTCGAGCGGCTCAAAGCACTGATTGCCATGGCCTATTACGAATCAGAAATTGGCCAGAAGGAACTTGGATGGGACGGGGAGTTTACTCACGGCCCCTACGAAGGCTGCGAGCACCCCGGCACACACCACACCTAAATTCATGGCACAAGACGTTCTTCAGCAGGCATACGACGCAATTGTGGTCGGCTCGGGCGCGACCGGCGGCTGGGCGGCGAAGCGGCTCTCCGAAGCGGGACTGAAAGTTGCTTTGCTGGAAGCAGGCCGTGCGGTAACTGCACGAGAGTTCACCGAGCACGTGCCTTCATACCAGCTGAAATATCGTAACCACTCGCCCGAAGTGGTGCGAACTCGGCCCATTCAGCGGCAGTGCTACGCCTGCATGGAATACAACTACGAATGGTTCGTGAATGATCTGGAGAATCCTTACAGCACCCCATCAGACAAGCCGTTCACCTGGCAGCGGCTGCGGGTTCTCGGAGGTAGATCGTTAGTCTGGGGGCGGCACAGCTATCGATTAAGCGACGTAGATTTTAAAGCTGCCAGCCGCGATGGCTACGATGTGGACTGGCCATTTTCGTATGCTGACCTCGCACCTTATTACGATATTGTGGAGCGCTACGTCGGTATCAGCGGCGCCGCCGAGAAAAACCAGATGTTGCCCGACGGGCAGTTTCTCCCGCCGATGAAAATGAGTTGTGGAGAGGTACGCCTGCGGGAAAGTATCAAGAAGCAGTTCGGGCGAACTCTCACCATAGGGCGTGTCGCCATCCTGACGCAAGCCCACAATGGCCGGGCGCCTTGTCATTACTGTGGTCCTTGCGAGCGCGGTTGCATGACGTTTTCGTACTTCAGCAGCCCGTTCACCACAGTGAAGGATGCGCTGAAGACCGGGAATTGCACACTAATTACGGACGCTATCGTTAGTCATGTTGACATGAACACGAGCACCAACAAGGCGCAGGGCGTCACTTTTGTACACCGCACGACGAAGGAAAGTAAACAGGTTCGTGGAAAGACTGTGGTCCTGTGCGCACAAGCACTCGAATCCACTCGTATTCTGCTGAACTCTTCAACGCGCGAGTATCCCAAGGGCCTCGGAAATTCTAGCGGACTATTGGGCCATTACCTGATGGACCACGTGGTAGGCGGCGGTGCCAGCGGAACGTTTGATGATCTGAACGTGTTGCCAAGCGCCAATCCGCCGCATCGACCCACTGGAATCTACTTAGTACGTTTTCGCAACACGCCCGCCGAAGGCAAGCACCCTCACTTCATCCGCGGCTACGGGTTTCAGGGCGCCTCGATGCCCGAGTTCAATATGAATGCGCCCGGTATTGGCGCAGTGTACAAGAAAGCGGTGAAGCAGGGATATTACGGCGTCTCCCTGGGTGCGTTTGGGGAGTCGCTGGCCAGCTTCGATAACTTTTGCGAGATCGACCCTAATTTGAAAGACGCGTGGGGTATTCCCGCTCTGCACATAAGCATGGCTCATGGGAAAAATGAGGCTGCCATGATGCGCGACGCCGGCGTCACCGCCGCGGAAATGCTAGAAGCGGCAGGCGCAAAAAATATCCGGCTCACTACCGGGGTTGAAATGCCAGGCATGGCGATTCACGAAGTGGGCACTGCGCGAATGGGAAGCGACCCCAGGAAATCCGTGCTGAACTCTTTCTGCCAATCGCACGACGTCTCGAACTTAGTCGTGACCGACGGCTCGTGTTTTGTTTCGTCAGCGTGCCAGAATCCGACCCTCACCATGATGGCGATTACAGTTCGCACGTGCGATCATCTGGTCGAGCGTTTTCGACGCAACGAAGTTTAGATTCACACTGGAACGTAATTACTTTTGCGCAAAGAACCGGATGGGTAAGAGCCATGAAAGATATTTTTAGTCGCCGTCAGTTCCTGCAGGCCGGAGCAGTCGCCGGTGCGAGTTTCGCAGTGCCTCAAGGTTTGTTTGCGGCCGGCAAGAAGTCAGTTCTTGTCTTCACCAAGTCTTCAGGCTTCGAGCACAACGTAGTGAAGACCGTTGGCGACAAGCCCAGCATTTTGGAAGAGGCGGTAACTACGCTCGGAAAAAAGTATGGCTTTGATGTGACCGCCACGAAGGACGGCAGGATTTTCGACTCCAAGGATTTTCGGAAGCACGGAGCGGTACTCTTCTTTACCACCGGAGACCTGACCACAGTAGGGACGGATAAGAACCCGCCCATGTCGCCGCCAGGAAAACAATCGCTGCTCGATGCCATCCATGACGGACTTGGATTCGTGGGAGTCCATGCAGCGAGCGATACCTTTCACACTCCGCCCGATACCGACGACCACGCAAACCGATACATCGCCCATGGAGACCACTCTGATCCTTACTTGCGAATGTTAGGCGGTGAATTCATCACGCACGGCAGCACGCCGCGCCTGCAGGATGCGAAGATTATTGTCAACGATCCGAAGTTCCCCGGCCTTGAAGGAGTTTCGTCACCTGTCACCTTGAACGAAGAGTGGTATTCGCTCAAGGACTTCAGAACTGATATGCACGTAATTCTCACGCTCGAGACCAAAGGAATGACAGGAGAGCCGTACCAGCGTGCGCCATATCCGATGACCTGGGCGAGAATGGAAGGCAAAGGGCGGGTCTTTTACACCGCGATTGGCGACCGCCCGGAGAATTGGTCGAACCCATTCTTCCTGAATCTTCTCGGCGGCGGTATTCGTTGGGCCGTCGGCGACGCCGAGGCTTCACTCGACCAGAACCTGACGCAGGCCGCACCCGGATATGCCGAAATCCCGAAGCCGAAGCCCAACGGCCCTTAAGGGAAGTTCGGCATATTCACGGTGGACAATCCGGCGCACGTGGAGTAAACGCTGTGCGGATGGGACTGGCGCGGCGGGATGCCATCGTGAGCAAAGTCAGCCGCGTGTCTGCGCTAGGCCGAGCTTCAAAATACCCTCCTCAACACGCACCGGATATGTCTTCAGGTTGAGACAGACGGGAGGGCTCAGCGCCTTCCCAGTGGGAATGTGAAAACGCCCGTTGTGCAGCGGACACTCAATTATGTCGTCCAGAACCAGACCGCCTGCCAGTTGCGCCTTCTCATGAGTACACAGTCCATCTGAAGCGTAATAACCGCCCCGAGTTCGATAGATCGCGTACGTGGCGGGGCCGTAATCGAAACGACGAACGTCTTCCAATTCGATTTCAGAGGCGCGACAGACCTCGACCCATTCCAGATTTGATTCCAGAACCGTACTCCTATTTTCGAATTGGCTCATGCCGGTACCTCGCGAGCCACGTAGTAGTGCTCGTCGCGGGACTGGCGAACGAGAGTCGGGATAATTTCCTTGTAAACGTCGATGATGCCCGAGTAGGGGCGCGGCATCTCATTTTTGATGGCACTCTGCAACTCTGGCAGTGCGAAGTAAGGAACCGTGGGGAACATATGATGTTCGATGTGGTAATTCATGTTCATGTAAAGAAAGCGATACACCGGGTTCATATGCACGGTGCGTGTGCTCTTGCGATGGTCGTATTCGTTCTCCGCCAAGCCAGCGTGCTGGGTCAGTGCGCAAAGCTGATGCAACCAACCTCCATAGAAGCGCGGTGTCCAAACGAAAAGTAGTGGGAGAAAGGACTTTACAGCTACGGCCCAGCCAATGACACCCAGCATGATGAGCAGGTAAGTTTGGCTGCCCCTGATCGTGCGGCGGCGGGCAAGGACCGGGATATAGTCCTGCTCCAACGGTGTAAAAACACCGATGGCATGTAGCGCAATGCGCTTGATCTCGAACGCGCCGCTGTACAGATACAGAAAATCAGAAGCGATCTTAACCAAGTCCGCTGGGCGAGTGACCTGAATCTCCGGATCGTAATCAACAATGATGGTGTGGGTGTGATGCCTCGAGTGACTCCAGCGCCACAGACTGGATTCACGGATGGTCAGGAAGGAAGAAATCTCGTACAAGAATTCATTGAGCGCGCGAGTCTTGAAGGCGGTGCCATGCTGGCATTCATGCCAACGGGCGTCACTGGAAGAGTAAATGGTGCCGTAGAGGAGAAACGCCGGCAGCGCCCACCAGGTTCCATAAGACAGGAAGGCGAGATACCCGCTGCCCAACAGTAGGACCAGCCAAAGGCCAAAGTCTCTAAGCGCGCGACCATCTCTCCGTCGCATGAGTTCTTTGAGTTTGGCTCGTGGAATGTCGCAGGTGAACCATTCGGGATTTTGTGGGGGAGGGCTTTCTCTGCGGGAGGAAAACTCACCCGAGTTGATTGCCGTGTTCATGATGACTTTACCGAATCGTAAAACATTTTATAACGGTACCGGTAACGTTTTCAACGCAGAAACCTGACTCAGGTGCGGGATACGAGCTCTCGAGCATTCTTTTCAATATCGTCATCACCGCTGTTGTCATGTGCGTCTCCACGTTCGTTGCCATCGCCACCGTCGAGCGTCTCGGCCGGCGTCCGCTGATGTTGTGGGGTTGTGCGGGCCTGGCGCTCATTTACGTCATTCTGGGTTTCCTCTACTACCGTCACGTGCAGGGACTCCCCATGCTTCTGCTAGTGATAGCGGCGATTGCCTGCTACGCGATGACACTTGCGCCTATTACTTGGGTGATTCTCTCCGAGATATTCCCCAATGAGATTCGCGGCACAGCCATGGCCATCAGTACGACTGCTCTTTGGGCAGGGTGTTTCCTGCTGACCTACACATTTCCTCTTTCGAACGCCGCACTTGGCATAGCCGGAACTCTCTGGATCTATGCGGCTATCTGTGCTGGAGGATTGGTATTTGTGTACACACAACTTCCCGAGACTAAGCAGAGAACGCTGGAAGAGATTCAGCACTCATGGGAGCAATGAGTGATCGTCGCCCTGTGTTTGGTGCATGCCCAAACGGCCACGATCAAGATAGCAGTCACTGGAACTCGTCTCATAAAACCAGCCAGTTTCGAGTTGTTATTGGTGTAATGGCGATATTGCAACAGTTACATTTGTGGGCGCGCCCACACTCGGCTAAGATTTCGGGGCAATGAACATACAAGAACTCGGGGAGCAATATCGCGAAAAAACCGACGAGGAACTGCTGCGGCTAGCTTTGGCCCGTGAGCAGCTGACGCCGGAGGCGAATCTCGCGCTCACAGGCGAACTAGCACGACGGGTATCGCTAGCGAGGCGCGTCTGGAGGCGGCTCGGAAAGATGAGCAAGAGCGCAAAGCTGAAAATGAGCGGAGCCTCGGCACACTTGGCGTTTTTCACCTTTTTGGCGTTGGTCGTATCCGGCTTGGAAATGCTGATCGCGTCTACAATCCCGAAACCGGTCTAGAACGTTTCAGGACCACTGTGTTCATAGTACTGTTTTGTTTTCCGCTGATACCCACAGGAACATATCTGGTCGAGCGGAAACGCGGATATTTCCAGGATAAACTGACCGTATTGGAAAAGCTGCGTCTCGACTGGGAGCAAATTCTCAAAATATGGGTTGTTGCGATAGGCAGCATTTTGGCGTTTCATTTGGCTCATCAAGATTGTGTCTTCTGACGCTGTCTGGACGCGTGTCCATCATTACTGGCGATGACAGGCGTGGGTGTTGAAAAAGTCACGTTGATTAGCGGATGAAATTCAGCAGAAGCATGTTAGAAGGAAGCATTCGCACATGCTCTGTTTGATTCTGATCGTCGGAGGCCTGCTGATCATGATGGGGCAACACGACCGC
>WNGE01002894.1_pt1 | contig 26132 bp, 23 predicted proteins | sample 5400651 | NCBI WGS metagenome assembly WNGE01 (sample SAMN13153370, study PRJNA577476) | soil metagenome | isolation source: 60 cm soil or saprolite under grassland replicate 2 | place: USA:California | collected 2016-06-15 | reverse complement strand
GACGTTCGCAAACATTCCCGGCTTCGATGGCGCGGTCGAGATCCTGCACGAAAGACAAAATCCTGAGGAACATTTTCTCTTTTCCGGAAATTTGCGGCTGGTGTTTTTTGAAGTGCATTTGGACAGCAGCGCGGGCGACACAGTCCAAGCACTCGATCTGACCGGGCCACGTTTCGTCAGGCTTTCGCCAAACTGGGCCGCGCCGATTCTGCTTCCCGGTGAATCTGCGTTTCTTACGTTCACGGAGAACCGTTACGTCCCCATCCCCGGCAGCGAGAAAACGGCGAATTGCTCTTACATGGAACGCTGGAACGAAAAGCTGAATGAGATTCGTTACGCGCGCGAAAAATCCGCTGCGCTCTGTTACGGTGCATCGATGTATCGGCCGGACAAGAATCCCTCGGTCATCACGATGCGCAGAAGCAGCGACTAATCTTCCATGAAGAAAGGATACGCCGCCGTTTGTCTTCTGGCGATGTTGTTAGGCAACGCGTCTGCAGTACCCGAGTCGCTCGATAAGTTGGCGGACGATTTCTGGGCCTGGCGCGCGAAATATGCACCGTTCACGGGCGATGACGTAAATCGAATCGAGCGCTTGGGTGGAGTACGGGATTGGTCGGGAGCTGCCATCGACAAGCAGCGCAAAGATCTTGCCGAGTTTGAAGCGCGCTGGAAGAAGATCGACGTCAAGGGTTGGCCTGTTCCGAAACAGGTCGATTATCGGCTGATCGGTTCGGCCTTATCGCGGGTGCGCTGGGAATTGGACGTCAATCCGCGATGGAAACGAGATCCCAATTTTTACATCGCTCAGACGCTTACGCCATTAGTAGAAGCGCTAACTGTACCGGGACCGTATGACGCGACGCGCAGTCGCCAGATCCTGACACGTATCGAAAATATTCCCGCGATCCTGCAACAAGGCGAAGAAAATCTCGCAAATCCACCGGCGCCATTTGCCACCGTCGCGATCCAAGCGCTGGAAAATATTCGGCCGCGGCTGCGCGAAATGGCGGCAGCATTGCTAGGATCGGCAACTCTTAAAGAAGAGGAATTAAACGGCGCAACCGATCGCGCTGCCGACGCGCTCGAAAAATTCCGACAATGGCTTCAGGAGAAATTGCCGTCGTTGCCGAAAGAAACCGCGCTTGGCCGAGATGCTTACCTCTTTTTTCTCAAGGACGTCGCATCGATGCCGTATTCCCCGGAGGAACTTCTCGCGATGGGTCAGCAGGAATGGAATCGCGCCGTCGCGTTCGAAGCATTTGAAAAGGAACGAAATCACAATGTGCCGCCGCTGAAGTTGGCATCGAACACCGACAGTTGGATAAAAGATGCAACCGCCAAGGAATTGGAAATCCGCCAATTTCTTGAAACACATGGCATTCTCACCGTACCGGATTGGGTCCAGCATTACACGCTGCGCCCGATGCCCGAGTATTTACACGCACTCGAAGGATTCGGTGAAATGGATGACTTCACATCGTCCTCGCGACTGAAGGAGAATTGCATTCGCTATGTCGATCCGCCATCAGGGAACCTCGGTTACTTCTGGCGCGCGACCGTGCAAGATCCACGGCCGATCACTGTGCATGAGGGGATTCCCGGCCATTATTTTCAGCTGTGTCTTTCTTGGAAACACGAAGACCCCATCCGTCGGCATTACTACGATTCGGGCGCGAATGAAGGGATCGGCTTTTACGCCGAAGAAATGATATTGCAGGCCGGCTTGTTCGACGACAGCCCGCACACGCGCGAGATCATTTACAATTTCATGCGTCTCCGGGCGCTGCGCGTGGAAGTGGACGTGAAACTCGCGCTCGGCCAGTTCACGCTTGAGCAAGCCGCGAAGTATCTACAGGAGAAAGTGCCGATGGATGCGGACACAGCGCGCCAGGAAGCAATCGCTTTCTCAACAGGACCGGGACAAGCCATCACTTATCAAATCGGCAAACTCCAGATTCTGAAATTTCTCGCCGAAGCACGTTTGCAGCAGGGAGAAAAATTCAGCCTGCGGGCTTTCCACGATTTCGTCTGGAAAAATGGTAACGTGCCGATCGCGTTGCAGCGCTGGGAATACTTGGGAGTGGATGGAAGATAGGCTTCCAGCCTGTCTCGGCCGGCAAGCAACTTGCTTGTCGAATAAAAGACGCCAGGCTGGAAGCCCGGCTGCCGAGTCAGGAAAGAGGCCTAACCTCCGGAAAGATGGTCTTCGATTGTGAGCAAGACGCTTTCGGCCAGAACAACGCGAAGGTGGAATACAAGGTTCGTTTCGTTGAATGCGCCGGCATCAGGTCGCCGCCGCGACCGCTCCCCAATCCGCGTAATCCGCGGTTGAATTAATCGACGATTTCGAGGCCCATTTGCCGGGCGGTGCCAGCGATGATGCGGAAGGCGGCTTCGTCGGTGCGCGCGTTCAAGTCTTTGGATTTCGTCTTCACGATGTCCATCACTTGTTTGCGCGTGACTTTGCCGACCTTCGTTTTGTTCGGCTCTTTGGAACCAGCGGCGATGTTAGCAGCTTTTTTTAGCAAGACGGCGGCGGGCGGACTCTTCGTGATGAAGGTGAACGACTTGTCTTTAAAAACGGTGATCACAACCGGCAAAATGTCGCCTGCTTGTTTCTGGGTGGCGGCGTTAAATTCCTTGCAAAATGCCATGATATTGACGCCGCGCGGGCCCAATGCAGTTCCCACGGGAGGAGCCGGGTTCGCTTGGCCTGCAGGAATTTGCAATTTGATTTGAGCTACAACTTCTTTAGCCATGGTTTTTAGACAGAATGAACAGAATTTACAAAATAGGTTACCTGAAACATTCCTGAAAACATTCTGATCATTTTGTTTATTCTGTCAGAAACTTTTAGCCGCGTTCGACCTGCCAGTATTCCAGCTCGACCGGCGTAGCGCGGCCGAAAATTGTGACGGAGACGCGCAGCTTGCCGCGTTCCGGATCGATTTCTTCGACAATCCCGTTTTGGTTTTGGAATGGGCCGTCGGCAACCTTGACGGTTTCGCCGACTTCGAATGAGACTTTCGGTTTTACCTTCTCTTCGCGCTCTTTCATTTGCGCCAGCATGCTGTCGACTTCCGACTGGCGCATCGGGATCGGTTTGTCTTTTGTCCCGGCAAAACCGATCACGCCGGGCGTGTCGCGAATGAAATACCAGGTGCGTCCGACCAGCTGATTGTTTTCATCGAGCAAATGCATGTTAACGATCAGGTAACCGGGGAAAAATTTGCGAGTCGTCTCGCTCTTCTTTCCCTTCTTAATTTCCGAAACACGCTCCGTCGGGACGAGCACTTCGTAAACCAAGTCACCCATCTCCTCGGTCTTGACGCGTCTCATGATGTTGTCGCGCACCTTGTTTTCCTGCCCGGAGAGCACGTGCACCACGAACCATTGATCTTTGCCTGCTAGCGTTTGCGCCATAATCAGTGCAATCGGGTGAAGAAGTGGACGAAGTTCACGAGAAGGAAGTCGAAAAGCGCGACGTAACCACCAAGCAGCAACATCGCGATAATGACGACCAGCGTCGAGTCGGTGAGTTCCTTGTAGCGGCGGATCCCTTTTTCTTTGGGTTCCCACGGCCAGGAAGCTTTCTGAAGCTCGACCTTCACTTCGCCGAGGAAGTCTTTTGTTTTTGTGAACATCAATATTTTAAATCGTGATTTGTTGAAGCGTTGAAGCGGAGCTGACAACATCGGACATCCAACATCGAACGTCCAACTTCCACGTGTCGGAGTTCGGGATTCGATGTTGAGCGTTCGATGTTCAATGTTCGATGTTTTCCCACATACACGCCAGGAGGGACTCGAACCCCCAACCGACGGTTTTGGAGACCGCTACTCTACCAATTGAGCTACTGGCGTAAGGTTTGCTCTTCCGCTTCCTCTTCCGGACATCTCGCTCAAGTGAGCAGAGTGAGAGGAAGAGATAGAGGAAGAATCATTAATCCAAAATCTCGCTGACGCGACCCGCGCCGACGGTCTTTCCGCCTTCGCGAATGGCAAAGCGAATGGTTTTTTCCATCGCGATCGGGGTGATCAGCTCGACTTCAATCGAGATGTTGTCACCGGGCATGACCATTTCGACGCCTTCAGGCAATTTAACCGTGCCGGTCACATCCGTCGTGCGGAAATAAAACTGCGGCCGGTAATTGGTAAAGAACGGCGTGTGACGGCCGCCTTCCTCTTTGCTCAACACGTATACTTCAGCCTTGAACTTCTTGTGCGGGGTAATCGATCCCGGCTTTGCGATGACCTGGCCGCGCTCCACATCTTCCTTCTTCAGGCCGCGCAGCAAAACGCCGACGTTATCGCCCGCGCGCGCTTCATCGAGAAGTTTACGGAACATTTCGATGTCGGTGGCAGTCGTTTTGGCCGTAGGACGAATGCCGACGAGCTCGACTTCCCCCATTTTCTTGAGGACGCCGCGCTCGACACGACCGGTCGCGACGGTGCCGCGTCCTTCAATATTAAACACGTCTTCGATCGGCATGAGAAATGGCTGATCGATCGGTCGTTCCGGAACTGGAATGTAATCATCAATCGCGTCCACGAGGGCGAGCACTTGTTTTTCCGCTTCGGCATCGCCACTGAGCGCCTTGAGTGCGCTGCCTTTTACAATCGGGATTTTGTCGCCCGGAAATTCATACTGGGTGAGGAGATCGCGCACCTCCATCTCAACGAGATCGAGAAGCTCGGGGTCATCCACCATGTCGACCTTGTTCAGGAACACGACAACCGAGGGCACGCCGACTTGGCGCGCGAGCAGGATGTGTTCACGGGTTTGTGGCATCGGCCCATCGGCCGCGGAGACGACCAGGATCGCTCCGTCCATCTGCGCCGCGCCGGTAATCATGTTTTTCACGTAATCGGCGTGGCCGGGGCAATCCACGTGGGCGTAGTGGCGCTTGTCACTCGAGTACTCTACGTGCGCAGTGTTGATCGTAATGCCGCGCTCTTTTTCCTCGGGAGCGTTGTCGATTGATTCGTATGCGCGTACTTCGGCCATGCCCTTCTTCGCCAGCACCTGCGTAATCGCCGCCGTCAGGGTGGTTTTACCATGGTCCACGTGCCCGATCGTGCCGACGTTCACGTGCGGCTTGTCGCGTTTAAATGCTTCCTTAGCCATTTCAATTCTCCTGGTTAACTAAACTGTCTCGTTTTCTTTCAATTATTCACTGATTCACTGCCGGTCCCGAGCTCATCCTGGAGCCCATGACCGGGATTGAACCGGTGACCTCGTCCTTACCAAGGACGTGCTCTACCAACTGAGCTACATGGGCCGCTCTTCGTCATGTCGATGCTCGCCGCGTTCTCCATGGCGGAGCCGAGCGACGAACCGGTTTCACCCTTTGCCGGAGAGATAAAAGTCCCAAAGTCGCGTCAAATTTGCAATTTGAACGACCATGGGACCGCCTCGTTCCAGCAAAAAGCGTCCGCAAGCTAACCGCCCGCGTTGGTGTGTCAAAGAAATTTCTTAGCGCTACGGGCTATCGAATTCTTCCGCTTGTAGGCTCTTCTTTTCCTCTGGTGACCACGCGCACGATCACTGCGATGATAATCAGCACCGCGATCGCAATTCCAATATTGAGCGGCGTAATCAAACCAGGTTTTTCGGGAGTCGGTGTGGGCGTTGCTGTCGGAGGCGGCGCATTCCTCGCCGCCAGCATCGCCTGCACATATTGCAGGCGTTGCACGGTGTCGTAGTCGTCTGGTTTTAATTTTAGGGCGGCTTGATAATCAGCAATCGCCTTCTCATACTGCATCATGGAAGTGTACGTCGCACCTCGTTTAACCAAGTGCTCGGCATCGGCAGGATCCTTTTCGATTAATACATTGTAGTCGGCGACGGCGGCGTCATAGTTTTTCAGATTTCGGTTTGCCCAAGCTCGCCGATCATAGTTTTGCGGATCATTTGGCTCCTTCTGGATGGCGATTGTAAAATCCGCGACTGCCTTATCCCACTGGTTAAGCCCGATCTCAGCAAAACCCCGGAACTTATAAGCATAGCCGTCATCCGGTTTGAGCTGAATGGCCTTGTCGAGATCCGGTAACGCTGCATCAAACTGGCTTTGCATGACCTGTGTGTTGCCCCGTTCGCGATACGCAACTTCGTCGCTGGGCGCAATCTCAATTGCCTTTGAAAAGTCAGCGGCCGCATCCGCTAATCGGTTGCTGGCGCGATAGGCGGTGCCGCGATTGGTGTAACCGCGCGGATCTTTCGGGTTGGCTTGAATCGCTTTTGTAAATTCGGCAATCGCCGCGTCGTACTGCTTCTGCTGAGCCAGATCGATCCCGCGCTGCATATGTCCCCCGCCCCCTGCGGGCGGCTTGGCCAATCCGATGTCAACGGCCGCGAACCACAAAAGTGAGACTATCGCAAGAGTGATCGTTTGCTTGTTCAAGATATTCATTTCTCCTCCGATCCTACTTTTTGAGCGATTTATCGTTTGTAAGCGAGCAAATTAACGCGCGAAAGAAGCAAAAGCGATGAAGCGATTGGATTCCAGTCGAGACATTGTCGATCTACGCGGACGTGCCAACTTTTCAGAAGGTTATGCCGCGATCCTGGCCACCATCGTCATCTGGTCGACCCCATCGCTTTTTCAGTATTACCTGAATCGTTATTACGATCCCTGGGCACAGAATTTTTATCGATATCTCGTCGCCTTCCTGGCAATCACGCCGCTGGCGTTTTTCCGAATTCAACGCCGCGGTCCGCGCATCGATTGGCGCGCTGTGATGATATGTTTCGTTCCGTGCCTGCCTAACGTGGTCCACCAAATCACCCAGGTGATGGCCTTATTCTATATGGGCCCGGGCGTCTACGCGATTTTCACTCGCTCCTCGGTGATCTTCACCGCGCTGCTCGCACTAGCATTTTTCCCTGAGGAACGCCACATCATCCGTCAGTGGCAGTTTCAGGCCGGCACGCTTCTGGGATTGATCGGCGCTTTCGGTGTCATCTGGTTTCAACCGGGATGGAAATCGGGGCACATTGCGCTTCCCGGGTTATTCATCGCGTTCACGGCAACGTTCTGCTGGGCGCTTTACGGAATTCTGGTGAAACGTCCCTCGGCGCAGCTTGGATCCATTCGCAGCTTCGGACTGATCAGTCTTATCACCTCAGCTCTGTTGCTTCCGCTCACCTGCGCGTTTGGAAAGATCGGCACTCCGCTTCACGCCGGATCGCACGCTAACTTCATTCTGATCCTCTCTGCCGTGACTTGCATTACGCTCGCACATGTCCTGTACTACGTTGCCATTCGCGAGATTGGCGTAGCGCTCGCGCAAACCCTCCAGCTTCTCTGTCCCGCCGGCGCGCTGGCGCTCTCCGCCTGGATTTATGGTGAACGTCTCGCTCACGCTCAACTTTGGAGTGCAGCCGTTCTGCTCCTAGGCGCATTCCTGGCTATGCGCGTGAAACCGATCGCCACGACCGAAGCGGCGGAGAATATCTGACGCTTTTGCTTGCATGAATCTTTTCATTCCAATCCCGCGTACTTTTGACGGCTTAAAGCGGAGAAAAATTAAGAACTTGTGTCAAAAAATAATGCGACGCTCATCGAGCGCCGCTACAATCGACATCGAGTATCGGAATGAATCTGAAAGCGTATCTCAGGTCCCGGCAAAAGGAGATTGACCGCGCGCTCGATCGTTATTTGCCGAAGGTGAACACCAAACCGGCGACGCTTCATAAGGCTATGCGCTACAGCCTATTCGCCGGCGGCAAACGATTGCGACCGATTCTATGTCTTGCGGCCGCCGAAGCTTGCCGCGGCAAGATCGCCGACGCGCTTCCCCTCGCCTGCGCGCTCGAGTGCATCCACACCTATTCTCTCGTGCATGACGATCTGCCGAGCATGGACAACGATGATTTCCGGCGCGGGCGTCCCACTTGCCACAAGGTTTTTGGCGACGGTATCGCCGTGCTCGCGGGCGACGCGCTGTTGACGATTGCGTTTGAAATTGTCTCGACCGCGAAGCCGACACCGCGCTACGCCATGTCGATCTTGCTGGGTGAAATCGCGGTTGCGGCTGGGAGCCAAAGACTCATCGCTGGTCAAGTCGCCGATCTCGAAGCCGAAGGAAAGAATGTCAGTCGCCATCAATTGCGCTACATCCACGAAAACAAAACCGCGGCGATGTTGACGAGTTCGGTGCGGCTCGGCGCAATGACCGCGAACGCGGATGCTAAAGAACTCCGGGCCATCACTAACTTTGGACGCGGGCTTGGGCTCGCTTTTCAAGTCATCGACGACATTCTCGATGTAACGCAAACCTCAGAGATCCTGGGAAAAAGCGCCGGCAAAGATATCGCGGCAAAGAAAGCGACCTACCCTGCTGTAATTGGCTTGAATAAATCGCGCGCCGAAGCCAGGCGACTCACGCGAAATGCCCACGATGCATTGTCGATCTTTGGCAATGGCGAAGCCGAAGCGCTTCATGCACTCGCGAATTATCTCCTGGAACGCGAGTATTGAATTTCCATTTCTGGGGAGCGCAGGCCGCTGGCCTGCAGTCGTCGACAGCTTGCCGGCGACACTTTGCGTTTCGCAACACGAAAAATTAGGCGCTACCGAAAGACTTTTCGGCAGGCTGCCGAAAAGAACAGGCTGGCAGCCTGTGCTCCCCGGAATTTACAGACTCACGCGAGCGCAAGATTGGGATCGATCTCTTCTGTCACTTTCGATTCAAACCCGGCTTGCAATCGCAGCGACGCGGCAAATGCGATCATCGCTGCGTTATCAGTACATAGCCAAGCCTCCGCGCTTTTGAATTCAAATCCTTTGCTCGCGCATGCGTCACCTAATTGCCGCCGCACTTCACGGTTGCAGCTCACTCCTCCGCTCAGCGTTACAAGGTCGACATCGCACTGCTGGGCCGCCGCAATCGTTTTGCGCACGAGGACATCGATAATCGCCTGTTGAAATGACGCGCAAAGATCTGCGACGAAATCGCCGCGTAACCTCGGCAAGAGATATCGCACCGCTGTTTTCAAGCCACTGAAACTGAAATTTTCCGAATCGAGCATACTGCGCGGCAAATCAAACCGAGCCGAACCGCCACCCCGCGCCCGTTTTTCAATTTCCGGGCCGCCGGGATACCCGAGACCGAGCATCTTGGCAACCTTATCGAATGCCTCGCCGGCAGCGTCATCGACGGTACGCCCGATCAACTGGTAATCGGCGAGCCCACGCACTCGAACCGACATGGTGTGTCCGCCACTGACAATGAGGGAAATGTTTGGCTTCACATCACCGTTACCGAAAAAAGGCGAAAGCAAATGCCCTTCTAGATGATTGATCGCAAGGTACCGCTTATTGAAACCGGTGGCGAGACCTTTGGCGATCGAGGCGCCGATCATCAACGAACTGGCGAGGCCGGGCCCGCTTGTCGCGGCGAAAGCGTCGACGTTTGACATGTCAATCTTGGCCTTACGTCTCACGCGTTCCATCAGCTCGGGCGCGTAGATGAGATGATTGCGCGAAGCAACCTCGGGCACGATTCCGCCATACTGCTCATGCGCGGCGATTTGCGAAGCGACTTCGCTCGCGAGCAATTCACGACCACGCAAAATCGCGACCGCGGTCTCATCGCAGGATGTTTCTAATGCCAGAATCGTCACAAGACAATTGTAGGCCAGGCGCCCCGCCTGCCAAACTGGGCAACCGACGCGGTCGCCCTACACTTATTTCTTTACCGCTTCCGGTTTCGGTGCGTTCTGCTGCGCGTAAATCATGACGCCCTTGAGCGCGTCAATCGCCCGCAACATCTGCGGATCTTTTGCCTTGATGATGTTTTTCTCATCGTCTGGTTTCACGTTTTCCACATTGCGTAATGTGAAGAGCGCACGCTCCTGCTCGGCGGTCATGGGAACACGAATGTTCGGCGTTACGCCGTTTCCCTGAATAACTTGCTTCCCCGGTGTGTAGTATTTTGCGGTAGTAAATCGCACAGCTGAGCCGTCTGGTAATTGCATGACGTTCTGGACGGAACCTTTTCCAAACGTAGTTTCACCCACAAGAATGGCGCGATGCAGGTCCTTGAGCGCTCCGGAAACAATTTCCGCGCCGCTCGCGCTTCCTTCGTTGACCAAGAGCGCCATCGGAAAATTCGGACGCTCTTTTCGTGCCCCAGAGGTCGCGTACTCATGCTGCTGGGAAGCAGCGCGACCCTGGGTTGAAACGACCTTCGTGTTGGGTGGTAAGAATTGAGCACAGACGTCCACCGCGCTGTTTAACAGCCCGCCTGGGTTGTTCCGGAGATCAAGAACAAGCGCCTGCATCCCCTGCTTCTGCAATTCGTCGAGCGCTTTTGATAATTCTTCGGCGGTCGGCTCATTGAACTGAATCAGCCGGATATACCCGATCTTAAATGGACCGGTCAGTTCCGCTTCCAGCAACCTGACTCCTTTGACGCTTTCGACTTTTATCTCCGCGCGTTCCAGCGTGTAGTCTTTGATTTCCTTCGTCGAAGGCCGCAGTAGCGTGAGAGTAACTTTCCGGCCGGCTGGCCCACGCAAAACATTAATTGCGTCCTGAAGGTCCATTCTTTCGGTTGAAGCGCCGTTTATTCTCAAAATCTGATCACCGGAGAGAATGCCAACCTTGGCGGCCGGGGTATCCTCCATCGCCGTCACGACCGTCGGTAAACCGTTCTTCATCGAAACCTCGATCCCGAGGCCGTTGAAGCGGCTGCGCGTATCGTCTTGCATATCGCGGAAATCATTGGGGTTCATGAACTGGCTGTGGGGATCAAGCGATGAGAGCATCCCTTTCATCGCCGCCGTGATGAGATCGTGATAACTCGTCTTGTTTCCATCCACGTAATCTTGCCGGATCAATTCGACGGCTTTTGCGAAAAGGGTGATTTGCGAGTACCCGTTATCCTCCTCGTTCTTTCCGGGCTGCGCTTCTTGCGCGCGGACGCCAGACAGAACGCCAAGGAGAAGCAGCAGCCAAGCGAATGACCGCATAACAATGGAGCGTCTCATATTTCGAGTCATGACTGGACTGGACCTTCGCTCATTCGGAAATTTTTGGCAATGCGCAAAGCGCCCCTAATATTGCGCCTCGGATGAAACCAGCTCTTACGATCAAAGCGTCCCGCCTGTTTTTCCTGGCGGTTGGTCTCTGTCTGCCCTGCGTGAGTAACTTCGCCTCGCAAACTGCCGATGCCGAATACGAAGCGGTGGCCGAGGAATACATCAAAGGCTATTTCGCCTCCCATCCGCTCCAAGGCACTGCTCTCGGCCTTCACGAGTACGACGGCAAAATCACCGATTACAGCCGCCTTGCGCTCGATGCTGAGCTTTCTCGATTACGGCGGTTCGACGATCGATTGACAAAATTTGATCCAAGCAAATTGAGTCCTCGCCAATCGTTTGATCTGAAGATTCTGCAAACGGCGATCAAGAAGGAACTCTTTCAAATCCAGGACATGTCGGTCTTCGAGCGCAACCCCATGGTCTACGCGCGCGCAGCCGATGTGAACGTTTACGTGCAAAGGAATTTTGCGCCCCTGGAAGATCGCGTTCGCAGCCTTACCGCGATCGAATCTCAAGTTCCAAACATCCTTATCGCCGCACGAACGAACCTCAATGACGTGCTTCCCAAACCCTATGTCGAACTTGCCATTCAGATCGCGAAAGGTTCGTCGGATTTTCTAAAGAAGAACCTCGTCGAGGCGATCGCAGCGCTGAAGGACGAACGGATTCGCGCTGAATTTCTGGATTCCAATCGCAAAGCGGCCAACGCGCTCGCCGATTACGCGGCTTGGCTGGAACGCGAGAAACTCCCCAAAGCCTCGTCAGATTTTGCTCTCGGCGAAGAAAAATATAGGCGATTGCTGGCGCAAACGGAACTTGTCGATCTTCCGCCGGACAAAATTCTCGAGATCGGCATGGAGCAACTAAAGGCGGAGCAGGGAGCGTTTGCCGATGCCGCGAAAGAAAGCGATCCAAACAAGCCCGCCATCGAAGTTTTCAAGCAAATCCAGAGCGAACATCCGACGCCGGAAAATCTAATTCCCGACGTAGGCAAAGATCTCGACAAAATTCGAAAATACGTCTCGAGCCATCATTTAGTGACAATTCCGTCGGACGTTCGCCCCCGGGTCAAAGAAACACCGCAATATAGCCGGGCCACCTCCTTTGCCTCGATGGACACGCCGGGTCCATTCGAGAGGCGCGCGACTGAGGCCTATTACTATGTCACGCCAACAGAGAGCGACTGGCCGGAGAAACAAAAAGAAGAATGGCTCACCGCCTTCAATTATTACACTTCGGACATCGTTTCCATTCACGAAGCGTATCCCGGCCATTACGTGCAATTTTTGCGCTTGAACGCGTCGCCCGCGAGTAGAGTCGAAAAAATTTTCGGCAGCTATGCGTTTGTCGAAGGCTGGGCGCACTACTGCGAGAAAATGATGATCGACGAAGGCTACGGCGCCGCCGGCGGCACGACTCCAACCGAGGACGATACGAAGCGCGCGGCCAAATATCGAATGGCTCAGGCCGATGAGGCCCTGCTCCGCTTATGCCGCTTGTGCGTCTCGATCAAGATGCACACCCAGAATATGTCCATCGACGAGGCAATCAAGTTTTTTCAGGAGAACTGTTACTACGAGGAAAAACCGGCCCGCTCCGAAGCGATGCGTGGCACGTTCGATCCCGGATACCTCAATTACACGCTTGGCAAATTGCAGATTCTGAAACTGCGCGACGATTACAAAGCGCAACAGGGCGACGAATTCTCATTACAAAAGTTCCACAACGAACTCCTCAATCATGGCATGCCGCCCGTTCGTCTCCTCCGCGAGATCATGCTCAAAGACCAGAGCAAGTGGAGCGAAGTGCTGTAAACTCTCACTCTTGCTCCTGCTCGTGCCCGTGATCGGGCTTCGCCTCACCACGGAATCTCCTTTCGGTCACGCAAGAATTTGCCGGTAAGGTTCTGCGGCGCATCGGTGGCGAGCCAGACGATCGTGTCCGCGCCTTCTTCGACTGACCGCGTTGCATTCCGTCCGCCAAGATCGGTGCGTACCCAACCAGGACAAACCGAATTCACGGCGGCCTTCGGCAACGCCACCGCGAGCTGCGACGTAACGCCGTTCAGCGCCGTCTTCGAGATGCAGTAAGCCGGCGCCCAGCCATCGGCGCCACCAGTTAACTGCCCGCCGCCACTCGAGATATTGATCACGCGCGGGGCTTTGCTTTTCGCGAGCAAAGGTGCGAATGCGCGCGTCACGCGCAGAGCACCGAACGTGTTCGTCTCAAAGGTCTTTAGTAATAGTTCATCGCTGATCTCCAAAATCGCAGTGTCCCCATCCTCGATGAATCCAGCGTTGTTTACCAAGATATCGACATGATCTGCAATTTTAGAGAACTCACGCGCGGCGGCAGTTACGCTGGCATTATCGGCGACGTCGATTTGAAGGAATGTTGCCTTTCCGCCGCTCTTCGCGATCGCTTCGACTACCGCACGCCCAGCACCGGCATTTCGGGCACCGACAAAGACGTGAAACGCCCGGATCGCGAGTCGACGTGCAACTTCCTGGCCGATGCCTCTGTTGGCTCCGGTGACCAACGCTGTCTTCATGTGCGGCCGTTCCGAGCCGGTGATCTAGTCACCATCTTCCTGATCCTGGCTCGATAACAGATTGTTCAACAATGGCTGCGGGTTCGATGGTAATTCCTCGACATCGCGAAGCTTCTTCGTGATGGCACGCGAACGGACCGCCACGTTATCCACCTGTCGGGCAGCTTGATCGAGCTTGTCCTTCACCGCCGATAACGCTTCCCCGAATTTCCCGAACTCAGTTTTGACACCCGCGAGCAGATTCCAGACTTCGCTTGAACGCTTTTGGATCGCCAGTGTGCGAAAACCCATTTGTAAACTGTTCAGCAACGCCGCAAGCGTGGTCGGACCGGCAAAGACGACGCGGCAGTCGCGCTGCACTTGCTCCACCAGACCAACGCGTCGGATGGCCTCGGCATACAGTCCTTCGGTCGGCAGAAACATAAGAGCGAAATCCGTCGTTCGCGGCGGATTGATATACTTCTGGCAAATATCTTTGGCGCTGCGCTTCAACTGCGTTTCGAGGCTCTTGATCGCCTCGTCAATTGCCGTCATATCGCCTTTCTCCTGCGCCGCAATGAGACGGTAGTAATCTTCTGTCGGAAATTTTGCGTCGATTGGCAACCAGACCGGCGCGCCGTTTTCATCGCCCGGCAACTTGATCGCGAATTCGACGTGGTCGCTGGCCTCTTCGCGTGTCTTCACGTTTCGCGCGAATTGCTCCGGTGTGAGTAGCTGTTCAAGCAGCGTCCCAAGCTGTACTTCGCCCCAGCCGCCGCGCGTTTTCACATTGGTGAGGACTTTTTGCAATCCGCCCACGTCGCTCGCGAGTTGCTGCATCGCGCCCAGTCCTTGATGAACTTGCTCAAGTCTGTCGCTCACGAGTTTAAACGATTCGCCCAGCCGTTTTTCCAGTGTGCCTTGTAATTTCTCGTCAACCGTCTCTCGCATTTTGTCGATCTGCTTCGAGTTGTCATCCTGTAATTGCTTCAGGCGAAGATCGACAATCGAACGCACGCCCTCGAGAGATTTGCTCAGCTCTTCGCGTTGCGCCTTCGCCGCATTAGCACTTTCTTCGCGCCCTCGCGACATCTCTTCGCGGATGATTCGTTCGCCACGCTCCTGCGCGCGATCGAGCATTTCGAGCCGCTTCACCAGCTCGGATTCGACGCCTCTACTTTTCCGTGGAATCAGCAGAAAAATGAGCGCCGCGACCAAGCCGCCGCCAAGCACGCCAAAGATGAGATAAACAAGCGGACTCACTCTTGGTGATTAAACGATGCTCCGCGGAATTCAACTGTGGGCGTGCCCCCTGCATTTACGAAAAAGCAGCCGGCACGGCGCCACTACAGCTTTGTCATCTCGTGCTATTCAAGGCTTTCGCTTGGAATGACAAGCACTGCTAAAACCGCAATTTCACCCCTCCGTATGCGGCGCGTCCCAGTGCGGGAAAACCGAAAACCTCCGCGTAATGTTCGTTCATCAAATTGTCGATTCGGCCGAAGATCGACAGATGCGGGTTCACTTCATATTCCGCCGCAATGTTGACGAAACTGTAATCTTCGATGTCGAAATTTGGTCCGCCGAAATTCAATTCTTCGCGCGCGTTTACAAACTTTGCTTCCGCTGTGGTGCGGAGTCTTTTGCACCAAAGATATGAGGCCGAAATGTAAACTTCGTTGCGTGGCCGGCGGGCCAAACGCGCGCCTTTCGGTTGATTAATGTCCGCTGACGAAGTCTTCTCCGCGTCGAGGTAGGCGTAGCTGGCCGTGAAAAGCAGATCGGCGACCGGTTGCGCCCGTAATTCCGCTTCCAGTCCCTGCGTTTCGGCGGCGCCCAGATTGAGCGTGTCGAACAGCCCGTTAAATCCAATCACGTTCGACAAATCGTTGTGAAAATAAGTCGCACCCAGAGTAACGCGATTCTCCCAGAGCCGTTGCTCGACACCGATGTCCCACCCGAGATTTTTTTCCGGCTGCAATCCAAAATTATTTCCGAAAATCTTGTCCTGACTGCTCGGCGGGCTGAATCCGGTCGCGATGCTCGAGTGCAAAGTCGTGTTTGTCTTGTCGATCTTGTAACTACCGGCAAAACGATAGGTCCAGATATCGCCGAATTGATTGAAGTGATCGAAACGCCCACCCGCGACGAAGATCAGGTTTTCGATCGGCGTCGCAGTCGCTTGCAAAAATCCGGCTGTTTCTTGCGTATGATCGCTGACAAAGGTTGGTTGCGGCCCAAAAATTTGCAGAACGAAGGGTCGCTCCTGCCCGGCATTGACCCGGCTGTAAAAGAATCCCGAGGTTAATGTGAGCCACGAAGTCGCTCGCAAATCGTTTTGGTAATCGATCGTTGTCCGCTCAAACAACGCACGGGTCGGTCCAACAAACCCATCCTGGTTCGGATCATTCAGCTGCCGCTCATGATCATAACTGACAATGAGTTTGTGCTCCCACCAGTCGCTTAGCCGAAGATCGATGTGGGGCGCAATGAGCCAGCGTTCCGTCAAAAAATTGTCCAGTGGTTTCGGATCGAAAATTGTGTTCGGATTGCCGGTATCGCTGAGCGAATACGTAAACAGGCTGCCGATTCGAAATTGTTCGTTCGGCGACCAGCCAACATTCGCGATCACAGCGCTGTTTCGATATTGATTGTTCGGGCGCGCGTTGTCGGTGTCGATCCGGCTGGCGCCAATCGAATAATCAAACTGGTCGATCTTGCCCTCGCTTTCCAACCATTCGCGAAAGGTGTCGTAGGAACCTCCTTCACCGCTCAGCATAATTGTCGGCGTTCCCTCGCCTTGTTTCGTGAAGATTTGAATGACGCCGGCAAGCGCCCGTGGCCCATACAAGGTGCTCTGCGGACCGCGCACGACTTCGATCCTGTCGATGTCGTCCGTTACCAGATCGGCGAAATTAAACGCCCCTTGCAAACCTTGATTAATCGGAACGCCGTCGAGCAATACCTGCGTATGCTCGCTGCGTAATCCACGCGTAAAAACCGATGTCAATTGCCCAGCGGTGCCGGTTTGCACAACGGACAATCCAGGAACTTCACGCAGTGCGTCACTCACGCGCTGAATTTGTTTTTGTTCAAAATCTTCTGACGTGATCACGCTCACACTCGCCGGCGATTGATCGAGGGGAATATCAAAGCGTGTTGCAGACACGATGACTTCCTCCGCCTGGCCTTCGACCGGCGAGGCAGTAGGCGATGATTCCTGCGCGCGGCTGATCAGTGGCGCAACCGATAACCAAATCCCGGCGAGCCAAAGCCCGCGGCCATTTTGTTTCCACATAACAAGTTTTCCTCCATTTTTTTGAGAGGCGGACTTGTTTGGCGGAGCCGCATGGTCCACGACTCTCATTCTTCCTTTTGCGAAGAAGTTTTTTCGCGCACCGCACACGCGGGCACGAATGAGGTAGACCGGGCAAATATTCTGGCTCCTGGCTTCTGGTCCGGCAGCCGCCGGACGCACCTTCTTCCCGCCTTCACCGTCCGCGATTGCGAAACGATTGGCCCATTGGGAAGTTGTATCCAGTTACAGCAGCGCAACTGCTCCCGATTCACACGAGATTTCTTGCGCCGATCCACTTTTTCAAGCTCGCAAAGAACTAAATCGAGAAGTAGCGGCTTGCGCTCAGCGCTTCAAGATTTATTTAATCAATTCCATCACCAATTTTATCCTGTGCCCTCGAGTGCTTCTTCTCTCAACTTGCTTGTCACCGGCGGAGCTGGCTTCATCGGCTCCAATCTCACGCTCGCCCTGCAGGAGAAATTTACGGGCGCGCGCCTGACCGTGATCGATGATTTTCGCTCCGGCGACTTCAAGAATCTTCGTGGATACCGAGGCGATTTTATCGCCAAGAATCTGGCGACGCTCGATTGGCGCGAGCAATTCGGCGACGAAAAATTCGACGCGATTTTTCATCTCGCGTCGATCACCGACACAACCAACCACGACCAGTTCGAGCAAGTTCATGAGAACGTGGAAAGTTTTCGACGGATTTTGAACTTTGCGCGGCCAACTAAGACCCGGATCATCTACGCCTCCTCAGCATCGACATACGGTGCTGCCACAAAGGCCAGCATGGAGTCAAACGGCGCCGCGCCGGCGAACATTTACTCGTTTTCAAAAGCAATCATGGACAATATCGCCGCGCGCGAAGCGAACGACTCGCCTGACTGGATCATCATCGGGCTGCGTTACTTCAACGTTTACGGCCCCCGCGAAGCGCACAAAGGTGTCCCGGCGAGCATGATTTATCATCTCTCGAAACAGATGAAAGCGGGACAGCGGCCGCGAATTTTCAAGCACGGCGAGCAAAAGCGCGACTTCGTTTATGTGAAGGATATCGTCGAGGGAAGCATTCTGGCGCTCGAGGCCTCGGAAAGCGGTATTTACAATCTCGGCTGCGGCCAGGCGCGCTCATTTAACGAGCTTGTCGATATTTTAAACAAATGCCTCGGCACAAAATTACCGGCCGATTACATCGATAATCCCCACGCCCATTATCAAAATTTCACGGAGGCGGACTTGAATAAAGTTCGTAGTGCGCTCGGTTACGCACCGCAATTCTCGCTCGAAGCTGGGGTGGAAGATTACATGCGTTGGTTATACGGAAGTTAGGCTTCCAGCCTGACTCGGTAAGCGGGCATCCTGCCCGCTTCCGGGTTTGCATCTTCGTACCATTTCGGCAGGCTTGAAGCCTGCCAGTCTAGACAGGCCTGGAAGCCTAACTTCCAAAAACATGAAACCAAAAAAATCCGATCTTCTGGTTGAAGTTGTCGAACACATCGACATTAAACAGCACAACGTCGTACCGCTCGTCGACGCGATGAGTAAAATGGCGTTCACGGCGCGCGATCTCAGCCGCGCCGCACAGATCTACCACGCCATGCTCCGCGATGAAGATTGCGCAATCATTCTCTGTCTCGCCGGCTCCATTTTTTCCGCAGGGCTAAAACAGGTTGTTGTCGATCTAGTCCGGCACAACATGGTGGACGCGATCGTTTCCACAGGCGCGATCATTGTCGATCAGGACTTTTTCGAGGCGCTCGGCTTCAGGCATTACAAAGGCGAGATCAATATGGACGACGACGTGCTGCGGCGGCTCGCGATCGATCGCATTTACGACACATACATCGACGAAGATGAGTTACGCATTTGCGATAGCACATGCGCCAAGATCGCCGACGAACTCGAACCGCGGCCGTATTCGTCGCGGGAGTTTATTAGCGAAATGGGTCGGCATTTAAAGGAGAACGCAAAGATTCGCGACTCAGTTATGCTTGCCGCCTTTGAAAACAATGTACCGATTTTTGTGCCGGCTTTTAGCGATTGCAGCGCCGGCTTCGGATTAATTCATCATCAATGGCATCATCCGGATCGACACATGAGTATCGATTCGGCGAAAGATTTTCTCGAGCTCACAAAAATCAAAATTGGATCGAAGCAGAGCGGATTGCTCATGATTGGCGGCGGCGTGCCGAAAAATTTCGCGCAAGATACCGTCGTCGCGGCTGACTACCTCGGCTTCGACATCGGCATGCACAAATACGCGGTGCAAATCACCGTGGCCGATGTGCGCGACGGTGCACTCAGTGGATCGACATTAAAAGAAGCAAACTCGTGGGGCAAAGTCGATCAAGGTGCGGAGCAGATGGTTTACGCGGAAGCGACGCTGGCCCTCCCGCTTATCGCCGGTTACGCGTATCACAAGGGGAATTGGAAGAATCGTCGGGCGCGCAATTACGCGAAACTGTTTGATGAACCAGCGACGGCTAAGGCGGAGGAGCCCGCTGCGGTTGCTTAGCCAGCCACGCTAAAACGCGACAAGATCCCGAAACGCCTTTTCCGACATCTGAAACTCGTGCCAATTCGGATCGATTGTCGCTCCGAGCCGCTTTTGAAACTGAACGCCGCGTTCATTCCATTTTGCGACATACCATTTGATCATACCGCAACCAGCCTCTTCAGCCTCTTTCGCGACGGCTTTCATTAGGAGCTTGCCAACGCCCTTGCTACGGCATCCGTCGGCAACATACAGCTCTTTGATCAACAGATTCGGCTTTGCTCGATAAGTGAAGGGCACAAAATAATAAACGAGGGACCCACCAATTCGCCGCCTGATTCGGCGATGAGACAGTAAAAATCGGGTGGTGAACGGCGGAACCCCTGTTCACGGAGCACTTCCTCAGTCACAGCGAAGTCGTTGGCGTATTTTTCAAACTCCGCCAGCTCGCGCATCAACGGAAGCAAATTGCAGACATCCGCTTCGACTGCCTTTCTGATTCGCGGCTTTGTCATTTCTGAACGAACACGAAGAATTTCACAAGATCTCTCCGGGAAAGTTCCTGCCAACGAGACGTTGGCAGCAGCACGCGAGACGCGTGCGCTACCCTTCCCAGAAGAATTTCGTCGGTCGATCAATTTCGGGCGGAAGACTCTTATGCACCGGGCAATTGAGGGCGGTTTGTTCCAGTACTTCGCGTTGCGGACAATCCTTCGGCAACGGAATATGAACTTCTGACGGTAATCCGACGATCCGACGGGGCGCGTCCTTCGACATTTCCTTTTGCACTGATACGGTCATTCCGCACAAATCAATACCAAGCTCCTGCGCCTTAATTCCCATAGTCGTGCTCATGCAGGTGCCCAGGGCCGTGGCTACGAGGTCGGTTGGCGAAAATTCCTCACGCGATTTTCGATTGCGAAGGCCCGTGGACAGCGTCGCAATGGAGTTCGCCGGTGTATTTAATCGAGATATTGACCATGCAAACAATGTAGCGCGAGCCTCTGGCTTGCGAAGTAAAAAACCGCAAGCGGGACGCATGCGCTACTTTGGAATCGGCGCCTCCTGAATTTTGTCGGCGTGCCGCTCCAGCTCATCTCGGAAAACGCGGGTAAGATCGACATCGTGCAAGATGATCATGTCGGTATCGTGCTTTTTGCGTTCGTCATTTTGCCAGCCTTCGTTCCACCAGCAGAAGCCGATGATTGCCGGCCATCGATTTGAGAGCAAATCTTCGAGCGCTGATTTTGCCCAGCGCGCTGCATTTTCGCGTGGATTATGTAGATCGCAGCCGAGCTCGGCAATGATGATTGGCTTGCCGGCCGCAATTTTCATGAGGCGGGGATAAGCCTCCCGCATTTTAAACGCGAAACTCTCGGTTCCATCGCATGTCGTCGGCGTGGTTGGTCCGTAAGCGCTGAGCGCGACCCAATCGCAATAATTCTCACCGGGAAAATAGTTCTCGAAGCGATTCCATTTTTTCTCCGGCTCATCGAGCCAGTTCACGTGCCAGACCCATTGTAAATTATTGGCGCCTTCCGCGCGCATTAGATCAACAATGTGGCGGTACGCCGCGATGTAGCGCCGTGGACCCTCTCCCGCGCCGCCGTTCCATTCGCCATTCCAGCTAAACCAGTTTCCATTCGGCTCCGTTCCCCACTCTATCAAAATGGGCGATCCGAAGCTTTTCGCGTCGCGTGCCCACGCGCGAAGATCCGCATCGAATTCGCCAGCGATGATTTTCTCAAGTGTGAAAAATTTCTCTGCATGCTTTTGATCGACATCGGAACGGAGCATCAATCGGACGTATGGAATTTTCTTGAGATCCCGGATCCAGCTACACATCGCGACTGGGAATTTCCGAGACTCAAACCAGTTGTTGGAGAAATAAATCCAGGCCGTTTGTTTATCGACCGCTTGCTCGTAACGCGCGACATCTTCCGGCGTGACATCGTGCTCAGTCGGATCGTGTTCGTCGGTTCCAACGCCGCCCCAATAAAAGCCGTGATAAAGCTTCCCAGCTGGCGGCACCGCAACGCGCGCTGATTCAGCTTGAATATGCGCAATGCAGACCAGTCCGAGGAACGATCGACATAGGATGTGCTTCACGGTTCTGCAGGAAATAATGCGACGGTCATAGACCGCCGCTACAGAAAATCGCTGGAAGCTGAGGTTGCGACAGGTTCACTTCGCATTAGCCTTAAGTATGAACAAGAAAGTTACAGGAAAAGATTTAACAAAAGAGGCGCCGCGCAGTCCACGCATTCGGGTCGGCGGCTACGCGATTCTTGGACGCACCATCGACAAATGCCGCGCGCATGTGGCTGGCAATATTGGCGAATATCATTTCGATTGTCCGCTGGATAACATGCTTTTTGGCTTCAAAGGCGTGAAGGGCGACGAATTCAAGGCGCAGATCGAGCAGGGCGCGAGCGATCAGGAAATGGTCGAATGGCTTCACCGAAACGGCGAAGAGAAAACGCCGGACGAAATCAGACGATGGGCCGAAGAAGTAGAGGCAAGCACTCTCTACAACGATCCGGAAAAGCGCGATTTCTTCAGTGAGGAGGCCAAGAAGCTTGGGCTCGAACCGGCCACGACAACGACGTTCGAATGGCTGGAATTGGACGACAAAGTCTCCTACGCGCAGGCAACGGCGTAGCGAACGGAAGTTATTGTCGATCTTACGTCTTGATGATCGGCGGTGGAATGTCTTCGGTCGGCCCCACGTCGATTCCGCGTCGTAGTTTGCTGTGGCGAACGCTGTAGCCGAAATAAATCAACATTCCAATAGCCAACCAGATGAAGAAACGACCCCACGTTTCGAGTGGCAAACTGAACATGAGCGCGCCGCAAAAAAATACGCCAAGAAGCGGAAAGACTGGCACCATTGGAACACGAAACGGACGCAAACGGTCCGGATCCTTTCGACGCAGCATCAACACTCCGAGGCAAACCAGAACGAAGGCAAAAAGCGTTCCAATATTCGTGAGATCGGCGAGCGAGCCGATATCGGTCAACATCGCCACGCCACCGACGGCCACGCCGGTCCAGATGGTGGTAACGTATGGCGTGCGAAAGCGGGAGTGGATTCGAGCAAAGTATTGCGGCAACAATCCATCCCGCGCCATTGCCATAAAAATACGCGGTTGGCCGAGCTGAAACACAAGCAGAACAGAAGTCAGCCCGGCGAGCGCGCCCGCACTAACCAGTGCCTGCGCCCATGGTTTGCTGGCAAACGCCGTCGCGACGGCTGCCGAATCACCGAGGTAAACCGTGTATTTCAGTATGCCGGTGAGGACCCCTGACATCAAGACGTAAAGCAACGTGCAGATGATCAGGCTCGCTATCATTCCTATGGGCAAATCGCGCTGCGGATTCTTCGTTTCCTCCGCCGTCGTCGAAACGGCATCGAATCCGATGAATGCGAAGAAAACGATGGCGGCGCCGCTCATCACGCCACCGAATCCGTTCGGAACAAATGGGTGCCAGTTGGTAGGGTGAACCATAAAAGCGCCGAACGAAATCACGAAAACGACGACGGCGACTTTGATTAAAACGATGGTCGTGTTCGTCCGCGCGCTCTCGCGAATGCCATAGACCAACAGCGCGGTCACGGCCGCGACGATGAGGAAGGCCGGAAGATTAACCGCGATTGGGTGCCCACCAATGACCGGCAATGCCGTCGAAGAAAAATCCCGCAGCGTGTCGCCTCCCTTCGCCACGATGTCGGTCGCGGTTTTATAATCGGTCACCGCCCAGAGCGGAAATTTTATTCCAAAAAGGCTGCCGCAAAGTTTGACAAAATAACCAGACCAGCCGACCGCCACTGCCATATTGCCGACTGCGTATTCAAGAATAAGATCCCATCCGATAATCCAAGCCACGATCTCGCCAAGCGTTGCGTACGAATAGGTGTAAGCCGAACCGGAGACCGGGATCATCGCGGCAAGTTCCGCATAGCAAAGCGCGGCAAAGCCGCAGGCAATCCCTGCCACGATGAAAGAAAATACCACCGCAGGCCCCGCACCTGGGCGGCCAAATACCAAATCGGCGTGCGTAAGATAGGATATAGCAAAATTCAGCACTGGCGTTTTCCACAGCGAACCTACTGCCTGCGCGTGCTCGCCAGCGGCGGCAGTTCCCGCGAGCGCGAAAATTCCCGCGCCGATAATCGCGCCAATACCAAGGCAGGTAAGATCGAACGCGGAAAGCGCGCGCTTCATCTGGCGCTCAGGCGCGGCCGCCTCCGCCATCAAATGCTCCGGGCTTTTGGTCTTGAAAAGGTACGAGGCCACGTCGCTTTTACTGGTTAGGCCGAGTCAATCACGATCGGACGTACATCGTGGCATCACGCTGGGTGCGGGGTCAATCTCAAGTTTCGCGACCCTGTCGAGCCGACAGAAAACATTCCAAATAGACGTTCGTGCCCAATTTCCCTAAGCTTGGGAGATGGCCGATGAAGTAACAAAACTCATTTTGGGCGACACGACGATATCGGCAATCGAACAGCCTCCACCTTCCCGAAGGCGATTCTTTGGTAGGCGAAAAACCCAGCCGCCTCCGTTGACACATTGCGAGAATTGCGGCGCACTCTTGAGCGGACGCTTCTGCGCAAAATGCGGACAGGCGGCGATCAATTACCGCCGTTCTTTCAGGCATATCTTTGTCGATCTTCTCGATGAGTTCCTTAACTGGGACTCAAAGTTTTTCGCGACGATCGGCCTGCTTCTTGTCCGACCCTGGAAGCTGACGAATGAATTTCTCGCCGGACACCGCGTGCGCTATGTGCACCCGCTGCGGCTTTATTTGCTCGCGAGCATTGTCTTTTTCTTCGCCGTCAATTACTGGGCGAAATCGATTCATCTCCAGCCAGGCAACCTGCCGCCTGCAACTCGGGCTGAGATTAAATCGGAATTGGATAAGGAGAACTTGACGCCGGAGCAGCGCGCGAAAGTGGAACGAGCTCTAAACATGGCGAACATGTCGCCAGAAGCGGCCGCCATAATGGCCGCGAAAAGAAAAGATACGACTCAGGAGGAGACTGCTACCCCGCAAGCCACGCCAACGGCAAAAGAAACCGCAACGCCCGTTGTCGACTTCAGTCCGGCCTTCTTCCAGTCCGGCAATCCATCAACACCATTCGAGAAATGGATAGAAACACGCGCGAAAGAAAAGATCGGCGAACATGGGACTAACTTACAGCTGTTTGCTAAAACGCTGATCAGCAATCTTCCTTATATGGTGCTTTGCTGCATCCCGCTCTTCGCCTTCGTGCTAAAAATTCTCTACGTCCGGCGCAAAGTCTTTTATATCGATCATCTCATCTACGCGCTTCATATTCACAGCTTCACTTATCTCGGAATCATGTTGATTGTTGCGGCGACTATTGGGTTGGGCCACATCGTTCCCAATGCGTTAGCCGGCTGGATTATTGGACTTCTCTGGCTGACTTTCGCGGTCCTGATTTTCCTGTCGATCCGCCGCGTTTATCGGCAAAACTGGTTCTTTACGATTTTCAAATTCTTCCTCGGCGGATTTGTTTATCTCATGGTCCTTTTCGTTGCATTTTTGGCAACGTTCTTCATCACACTGGCGTTGCCGTGACCAAAAGCGCAGAGTAACTGCGATGAAGCTTTGCGCACCCTTGTTCGCTCTGCTGGTCTCCGGGGCGGCAATCGCGAGGGCCGCGGACCGTCGCATCGCTTTTCAGCGCAATGACGCGATCTGGATCGCCAACCGCGATGGCACGGGCGAGAAAAAGGTTGCCGATGGAGTTTTCCACTCCATTTCGCCCGACGGGACAGCTGTCGCGTTTAACACAGTAGAAAAGAACGGCACGACTTATGTGCGTCACATCGCCGTGCTCGAAATCTCAACCGGCAAGACCACGGTGTTCAAGGACGTCCCGAGCGACAACAGCTATTATCCGACGTGGTCGCCAGACGGGAAGCGCATTCTCTTTACGCTGCGTCAAAATGAGGTTTGGGACCTTGGGCTCATCAACGCAGATGGAACCGCCTTTCGTGTCTTGAAAAAAGGCGCTCCAAACGAGGTCACCCGTTATTCGCCGATTTGGGCGCGCGATGGTCAATCGGTTTTTTGCCAGGATATGACGAACATTTACCGACTTGGACTCGATGGCGCTGTCCTAGCGCAATGGAAGATCGGCAAAATTATTCCAAGTGGCGACATGAGCGGCGATGGTCGAATCGATGTCTCACCAAATGGGAAACGTCTGCTTCTTGGCATCGATATGAGCGAGGCATCCAACCGCAAGGATTGGGACGGCCCTCTTCCCGCTTTGTGGTCGTTCGACCTCGATTCGCAATACTCCGTCAGACTCACTCCAGGAAAACTTTTCGGCTGGGACGGTTGTTGGATCGATAACGACAACATCCTTTTTCTTAGTCGGGCGGCGGGCGAGAAAGAAGACTCAATTTATCGCATGTCGACCAGCGGCAAGGATTTGAAACTCCTCATCAAAAACGCGCGCTTTCCCACGGTGAGCGCACCGTGACGAGCACTAATTGCCAGCATATGAAACGACTCGCAATTTGCATTTCTTTGCTGCTGACCCTTGCTGTGCCCGCGTTTGGAGCACAGCGAAAAATCGCTTTCGAGCGCGGCGACAATGTCTGGATCGCTAATCTCGACGGCAGCGATGCAAAAAAGATCGCGGCCGGATCGTTGCCTAACATTTCGCCTGACGCCACTCGACTGGCGTTCAACACAAACGAAGACTCGAAGACAAG